>Ga0209371_1000063_pt1 | contig 218863 bp, 174 predicted proteins | sample AgamicAtAmrz_FD_187165 | JGI IMG/M metagenome (GOLD analysis project Ga0209371, IMG submission 187165) | Agave microbial communities from Guanajuato, Mexico - At.Am.rz (SPAdes) (version 2) | ecosystem: Host-associated > Plants > Roots > Rhizosphere | place: Guanajato, Mexico | collected... | reverse complement strand
CGGTTTAACCAGGTTTGGAATTAGGTAGAGGATTCAAGATGGCAACTGGAAAGATTGTCCAGATTATCGGCGCCGTTGTTGACGTCGAATTCCCTCAGGACGCGGTACCGCAAGTGTACAGCGCCCTGGAGGTGATGAATGGTGATGCGCGTCTGGTGCTGGAAGTCCAGCAGCAGCTGGGCGGCGGCGTAGTACGTACCATCGCAATGGGTACGTCTGACGGCCTGAAGCGTGGTCTGAGCGTCAACGACCTGCAGAAACCGATTCAGGTACCGGTCGGTAAAGCGACCCTGGGTCGTATCATGAACGTTCTCGGCGAGCCAATCGATATGAAAGGCGACCTGAAAGAAGAAGATGGCAGCGCAGTAGAGATCGCCTCTATTCACCGCGCAGCGCCTTCTTATGAAGAACAGTCTAACTCGCAGGAACTGCTGGAAACCGGCATCAAGGTTATCGACCTGATGTGTCCGTTTGCCAAAGGCGGTAAAGTGGGTCTGTTCGGTGGTGCGGGTGTAGGTAAAACCGTCAACATGATGGAACTGATCCGTAACATCGCGGCTGAGCACTCAGGTTACTCTGTGTTTGCCGGTGTGGGTGAGCGTACTCGTGAGGGTAACGACTTCTACCACGAAATGACTGACTCAAACGTTATCGATAAAGTTGCCCTGGTCTATGGCCAGATGAACGAGCCGCCGGGTAACCGTCTGCGCGTGGCACTGACCGGTCTGACCATGGCGGAAAAATTCCGTGACGAAGGCCGCGACGTTCTGCTGTTCATCGATAACATCTACCGTTACACCCTGGCCGGTACAGAAGTCTCTGCACTGCTGGGTCGTATGCCATCTGCAGTAGGTTACCAGCCAACGCTGGCCGAAGAGATGGGTGTGTTGCAGGAGCGTATTACCTCCACCAAGACCGGTTCAATCACCTCCGTACAGGCCGTTTACGTCCCTGCGGATGACCTGACTGACCCGTCACCAGCGACCACCTTTGCGCACTTAGACTCAACAGTAACACTGAGCCGTCAGATCGCCTCTCTGGGTATCTACCCGGCCGTTGACCCGCTGGATTCCACCAGCCGTCAGCTGGATCCGCTGGTTGTGGGTCAGGAGCACTATGATGTTGCGCGTGGCGTTCAGTCACTGCTGCAGCGTTATCAGGAGCTGAAAGACATCATCGCCATCCTCGGTATGGATGAGCTGTCTGAAGAAGACAAACTGCTGGTGGCACGTGCGCGTAAGATTCAGCGCTTCCTGTCTCAGCCGTTCTTCGTTGCGGAAGTATTCACCGGTTCACCGGGCAAATACGTTACGCTGAAAGACACTATCCGTGGCTTTAAAGGCATCATGGAAGGTGAGTTTGACCACCTGCCAGAGCAGGCCTTCTACATGGTTGGTGCCATCGAAGAAGCCGTGGAAAAAGCGAAGAAACTGTAATAACGGTTTCCCGGGAGGAAGATTATGGCTATGACTTATCACCTGGATGTGGTCAGCGCAGAAGAACAGCTGTTCTCTGGTCTGGTACAGAAAATTCAGGTGTCAGGCAGCGAAGGTGAACTGGGGATTTTCCCTGGCCATGCGCCGCTGCTGACTGCCATTAAGCCTGGAATGATCCGTATCGTGAAACAGCACGGCGAAGAGGAGTATATTTACCTCTCTGGCGGCGTGCTGGAAGTGCAACCGGGCAGCAGCACCGTCCTGGCCGATACCGCGATTCGCGGTACCGACCTGGATGAAGCGCGTGCTCTGGAAGCAAAACGCAAAGCAGAAGAGCACATGAACAGCAGCCACGGCGACGTGGACTATGCTCAGGCCTCTGCCGAGCTGGCGAAAGCCATTGCTAAACTGCGCGTGATCGAACTGACCAAAAAAGCGATGTAATCCAGCTTTATGCGTCACGAAATGCCAGCCCTCGGGCTGGCATTTTTTTTATCTGACGAGCCCGATCTGCCTGTTCGCCTAATTTCGGCCTGAGAAAAATGTAGTAATCTCAACCCCAAACCGCTTTACTTTCACCCGTAAAAATTCACTCAGGATGGTTATGTCTAACAGTGCAATGAGTGTGGTGATCCTGGCCGCTGGCAAGGGCACCCGTATGTATTCCGATCTGCCTAAAGTGCTGCATACGCTGGCAGGCAAACCGATGGTTCAGCATGTGATTGATGCTGCTAAAGGGCTGGGTGCACAGCAGGTGCATCTGGTTTATGGCCACGGTGGCGACCGTCTCAAAGCGACGCTGACCGACAGCACACTTAACTGGGTGCTGCAGGCGGAGCAGCTCGGCACCGGCCATGCCATGCAGCAGGCGGCACCGGCATTTGCCGACGATGAAGATATTATGATGCTCTATGGCGACGTGCCGCTGATCGCCGGGGCCACGCTGCAGCGTCTGCGTGAAGCAAAGCCCGAGGGCGGCATCGGTTTACTTACCGTGGTGCTGGACGATCCTACCGGCTACGGCCGCATTGTGCGTGAGAACGGCACCATCACCGGCATTATCGAGCAGAAAGATGCCAGCCCGGCGCAACTCGCCATTAACGAAATCAACACCGGTATCCTGATTGCCAACGGCGGCGATCTGAAACGCTGGCTGGCACAGCTCACCAATAACAACGCACAGGGTGAATATTACATCACCGACATCATCGCGCTGGCACACCAGGAGGGTCGGGTGATTAATGCGGTCCATCCGACACGCATTAGTGAAACCGATGGCGTAAATAACCGGCTGCAGCTGGCAACCTTAGAGCGCACTTTCCAGGCTGAACAGGCTGAAAAACTGCTGCTGGCGGGTGTGATGCTGCGCGATCCGGCGCGATTCGACCTGCGCGGCACGCTGACGCATGGCCGGGATGTGGAAATCGACACCAACGTCATTATTGAAGGTGATGTCACGCTGGGCGCGCGCGTGAAAATCGGCACAGGCTGCGTTATCAGAAACAGCATAATCGGCGACGACTGCGAAATCAGCCCCTATACGGTGATCGAGGATGCAAATCTCGCGAATGCCTGTACCGTCGGTCCTTTTGCCCGTCTGCGTCCTGGCAGCCAGCTGGCAGATGCCGCCCATGTAGGCAACTTCGTTGAAATGAAAAAAGCACGCCTGGGCAGAGGATCAAAAGCCGGTCACCTCTCCTATCTCGGTGACGCTGAGATAGGCGATAACGTGAACATCGGCGCGGGCACCATTACCTGTAACTATGATGGCGCCAATAAATCGAAAACCGTGATTGGCGATGATGTCTTTGTGGGGTCGGACACCCAGCTGGTGGCACCGGTCAGCGTTGCGGCTGGCACTACCATTGCAGCAGGCACCACCATCATGAAGGATGTGACTGAGGCGGGTCTGGTCTACAACCGCAAAGAGCAGAATCACAAAGCGGACTGGCAGCGCCCGGTAAAGAAAAAATAAAATTTTGACGGCCCGCTTTACGCGGGCCGATGCAGTGCAGTGCCAGAACTATAATCCCCACTCTCTACAAGGCTCGGGGAACCGGCAACGCCGGATATCAGGTCGCATGACAACAGAAGTGGCGAAAAGCCATGTAGTCAGGAAAACATCATTATGTGTGGAATTGTTGGTGCAGTAGCACAACGCGATATTGCAGAGATCCTGCTGGAAGGTCTGCGTCGTCTTGAATATCGCGGATATGATTCGGCCGGTCTGGCCGTAGTCGATCGTCAGGGGCACGTTACGCGCCTGCGTCGTTTGGGAAAAGTGCAGAAACTGGCGGAAGCGGCCGAACAGCAGCCGCTGATTGGGGGCACTGGTATCGCGCATACGCGCTGGGCAACCCATGGTGAGCCGTCGGAAGCGAATGCGCATCCGCATATCTCAGAACACATCATCATCGTACACAACGGCATTATTGAAAACCATGAGCCGCTGCGTGCGGAGCTCATCGCGCGCGGCTACGTCTTTGCCTCTGAAACCGACACCGAAGTGGTGGCACATCTGGTTCACTGGGAGCAGAAGCAGGGCGGTTCGCTGCGCGAAGTTGTGCTGCGCGTGATCCCGCAACTGCGCGGTGCCTATGGCATGGTGATCATGGACAGCCGCGATCCGTCACGGCTGGTGGCCGCCCGCTCCGGCAGTCCGCTGGTTATCGGTCGCGGCGTCGGCGAAAACTTCATTGCCTCAGATCAGCTCGCTCTGCTGCCGGTCACCCGCCGGTTTATCTATCTGGAAGAGGGTGATATTGCCGAGATCAGCCGTCGTGATGTCACGATCGTTGATAGTGAAGGCAACACCGTGACGCGCGCGGAGATCGAATCAAACCTGCAGTATGACGCTGGCGACAAAGGCATTTACCGCCACTACATGCAGAAAGAGATCTACGAACAGCCAATGGCGCTGAAAAGCACCCTGAGCGGCCGGTTCAGCCAGGGTCAGGTTGATCTGAGCGAACTGGGCGCGGGCGCAGAGGCGCTGCTGAGCCAGGTCGAGCATATCCAGATTATCGCCTGCGGCACCTCCTATAACTCCGGCATGGTGTCACGCTACTGGTTTGAGTCGCTGGCCAACATTCCCTGTGATGTTGAGATCGCCTCGGAGTTCCGCTACCGGAAATCCGCGGTGCGCAAAAACAGCCTGCTGATTACCCTGTCGCAATCGGGCGAAACGGCCGATACGCTGGCGGCGCTGCGCCTCTCAAAAGAGCTGGGCTACCTGGGGTCGCTGGCGGTCTGCAACGTGGCCGGTTCATCACTGGTGCGGGAATCGGACCTGGCGCTGATGACCAAAGCGGGCACCGAAATCGGCGTCGCCTCCACCAAAGCCTTTACCACGCAGCTCGCGGTGCTGCTGATGCTGGTGGCAAAACTGGGCCGTCTGAAAGGGATGTCTGCCGACACCGAGCATGAGATCGTGCATGCGCTGCAGGCGCTGCCGAGCCGCATCGAGCAGATGCTGGCGCAGGATAAGCTGATCGAGAATCTGGCCGAAGGCTTCTCCGACAAGCATCATGCGCTGTTCCTGGGCCGTGGCGATCAGTACCCCATCGCGATGGAAGGCGCGCTGAAGCTCAAGGAGATCTCCTACATTCATGCGGAAGCCTACGCGGCCGGCGAGCTGAAACATGGCCCGCTGGCGCTGATCGATGCCGATATGCCGGTCATCGTGGTGGCGCCTAACAACGAACTGCTGGAGAAGCTCAAGTCCAACATCGAAGAGGTGCGCGCGCGTGGCGGCCTGCTCTACGTCTTTGCCGACCAGGATGCGGGCTTCAGCGACAGCGACGGAATGAAGATTATCCCGCTGCCGCATGTGGAAGAGGTGATTGCCCCGATCTTCTACACCGTGCCGTTGCAGTTACTCTCCTATCACGTCGCCCTGATCAAAGGCACCGACGTCGACCAGCCACGTAACCTGGCAAAATCGGTTACCGTGGAATAAAAAAGTGGGCCCCGTCGCGGGCCCGCTTCATTTCAGCGTACTGTCATATAACTGTCACATTTCGTACATTTCACTGTCATCAAACTGTCCTATTTTCCCTCCTGCAGCAATCACTGACTCTTACTAAAACGGCCCTGAGCCTGACTTTTCTCCCCTGGAGGGAACATGACACTGATGCGTAGCACCGTAGCCCGACTCCTCGCCACCACTTTCGCTGTAAGCGCGGTCTCTGCTTTTGCGGCAACCGACCTCACTGGCGCAGGCGGGACGTTCCCGGCGCCGGTTTATGCCAAGTGGGCAGCAGAATATCAGCAAGCCACCGGTAGCAAAATTAACTACCAGGGTATCGGTTCATCTGGCGGCGTGAAACAGATCATCGCCAAAACCGTGGATTTCGGTGCGTCAGATGCGCCGATGAAAGAGGAAGACCTGCAGAAAAACGGCCTGTTCCAGTTCCCGACCGTGATCGGTGGCGTGGTGCTGGCGGTTAATCTGCCAGGCATCAAGTCAGGCCAGCTGACGCTGGATGGCAAAACCGTGGGTGACATCTACCTCGGCACCATCAAAAAGTGGAACGACCCGGCAATCGCGAAACTCAACCCGGGCGTGAAACTGCCGGAAACCAATATCAACGTGGTTCGCCGCGCTGACGGTTCAGGCACCTCCTTCGTCTTTACCAGCTATCTGGCGAAAGTGAACGAAGAGTGGAACAGCAAAATTGGTAAAGGTAACACCGTTAACTGGCCGGTAGGTCTGGGCGGTAAAGGCAATGACGGCGTCGCCGCTTTCGTTCAGCGTCTGCCGGGCTCAATCGGCTATGTGGAATACGCCTACGCCAAACAGAACAACCTGACCTACACCAAACTGGTTGATGCTGATGGTAAAGCGGTCGCACCAAGCGAAACCAGCTTCAGCAATGCCGCGAAAGGCGCGGACTGGAGCAAATCGTTTGCCCAGGATCTGACCTTCCAGAAGGGTGCGGATGCCTGGCCGATCTCCTCAACCACCTTCATCCTGATCTACAAAGACCAGGCGAATGCGGCCAAGGGCGCAGAAGTGCTGAAGTTCTTTGACTGGGCGTACAAAAGCGGCGGCAAAACGGCCACTGCGCTGGATTATGCTGCCCTGCCGGATAGCGTGATCGAACAGATTCGTGCCGCCTGGAAAGCCAACATCAAAGACAGTTCTGGTAAAGCGCTTTATCAGTAATGGACCGACCCTGACCGGATAATGCATCGGTCAATCCTGCGGGCGGCGTAATGCCGCCCTGATAACTTCTGAAGACCGAGACTTTTATGGCTGCAACGAAGCCGGCATTCAAAGCCCCAGGCAAACAGGGTGACAGAATTTTTGGCGCGCTGGTCAGGCTGGCGGCGCTGATTGTCCTGTTACTGATGGGCGGCATTATCGTCTCCCTGATCATCTCCTCGTGGCCCAGCATCCAGAAATTTGGTTTCGCCTTTTTATGGACCAAAACCTGGGATGCGCCCAACGAACAGTTTGGCGCACTGGTACCGATTTACGGCACCCTTGTGACCTCCATTATCGCGCTGATCATCGCCGTACCGGTGAGCTTTGGCATCGCGCTGTTCCTGACTGAACTCGCGCCAGGCTGGCTGCGTCGCCCGCTGGGCACCGCCATTGAACTGCTGGCGGCGATTCCGAGTATTGTTTATGGCATGTGGGGCCTGTTTGTCTTTGCCCCGCTGTTTGCCGAATATTTTCAGACGCCGGTCAACGACGTGATGTCGGGCATTCCGATTGTCGGCGAGCTTTTCTCAGGCCCTGCGTTCGGCATCGGTATCCTCGCCGCAGGCGTCATACTGGCGATCATGATCATTCCTTACATCGCCTCGGTGATGCGCGACGTCTTCGAGCAGACCCCGGTAATGATGAAAGAGTCCGCCTACGGCATTGGCTGCACCACCTGGGAGGTGATCTGGCGTATCGTTCTGCCGTTTACCAAAAACGGCGTCATTGGCGGGGTGATGCTGGGCCTGGGGCGTGCGCTGGGTGAGACGATGGCGGTAACCTTTATCATCGGGAACACCTACCAGCTCGACAGCCCGTCGCTGTTTATGCCGGGCAACAGCATCACCTCGGCGCTGGCCAACGAGTTCGCGGAAGCAGAGTCGGGCGTCCACGTCGCGGCGCTGATGGAGCTGGGCCTGATCCTGTTTGTGATTACCTTTATCGTGCTGGCGATTTCAAAACTGATGATTATGCGACTGGCGAAAAGTGAAGGAGCGCGCTCATGACCACGATTGAAATTCAGGCGCGTGCCGAACTGGACGCGTCGCGCCGCAAAATGCAGGCCTGGCGCAGCACCAAAAATAAAATCGCTCTGACGCTGTCGATGCTGACGATGGCATTCGGGCTGTTCTGGCTGGTCTGGATCCTGTTTACCACCGTGACGCGCGGCGTGGATGGCCTCTCCTGGTCGCTGTTCACCGAATCGACCCCACCGCCGAACACGGCAGGCGGCGGTCTGGCGAATGCCCTGGCGGGCAGTGGCTTACTGATTTTCTGGTCGACCTTTTTCGGTACGCCGCTGGGCATCATGGCCGGGATCTATCTGGCAGAGTATGGGCGCAAATCCGCCCTGTCAGAGGTTATCCGCTTTATTAACGACATTCTGCTGTCAGCGCCTTCCATTGTGGTCGGCCTGTTCGTCTACACCCTGGTGGTGTCGCAGATGCAGCACTTCTCCGGCTGGGCTGGGGTCATTGCGCTGGCGCTGCTGCAGGTGCCGATTGTGATCCGCACCACCGAAAACATGCTGCGTCTGGTGCCGGACAGCATGCGTGAAGCGGCCTATGCGCTCGGTACGCCGAAGTGGAAGATGATTTCAGCCATCACCCTGAAAGCGTCGGTCTCCGGCATTATCACTGGCGTGCTGCTGGCCATCGCCCGCATTGCGGGCGAAACCGCCCCGCTGCTGTTCACGGCGCTGTCGAACCAGTTCTGGAGCACCGACATGATGCAGCCGCTGGCGAACCTGCCGGTCACCATCTTTAAGTTCGCCATGAGCCCCTTTGCCGAATGGCAGAGCCTGGCCTGGGCGGGCGTGTTGATTATTACCTTCTGCGTGCTGCTGCTGAATATTCTGGCGCGGGTCATTTTCGCCAAAGGTAAACACGGTTAATTTCCGGCGCGGCCTTGTGCGGCGCCGTATAAGAGAGATGAATTATGAGTATCGCGACAGCATCAGCCGGTAAGATCCAGGTGCGTAATCTGAACTTCTATTACGGCAAGTTCCATGCGCTGAAAAACATCAATCTGGATATCGCTAAGAATCAGGTGACCGCCTTTATCGGGCCATCGGGCTGCGGTAAGTCGACCCTGCTGCGTACCTTCAATAAAATGTACTCACTCTATCCGGAGCAGCGGGCGGAAGGGGACATTCTGCTGGATGGCGAAAATATCCTGGCCACCCAGCAGGATATCGCGCTGCTGCGCGCCCGCGTCGGCATGGTCTTCCAGAAACCCACGCCGTTCCCGATGTCGATCTATGACAACATCGCCTTTGGCGTCCGCCTGTTTGAAAAACTCTCGCGTGCCGATATGGATGAGCGCGTGCAGTGGGCGCTGACCAAGGCAGCCCTGTGGAATGAAACCAAAGACAAGCTGCATCAGAGCGGTTACAGTCTTTCCGGCGGTCAGCAGCAGCGTCTCTGTATTGCCCGCGGCATCGCGATTCGTCCGGAAGTGTTGCTGCTGGATGAGCCCTGCTCTGCGCTGGATCCCATCTCCACAGGCCGTATCGAGGAGCTGATCACCGAGCTGAAACAGGATTACACCGTGGTAATCGTGACCCACAACATGCAGCAGGCGGCGCGCTGCTCCGACCATACCGCTTTCATGTATCTGGGCGAACTGATCGAGTTCAGCGACACCGACACGCTGTTTACCAAGCCCGCACAGAAGCAAACCGAAGATTATATTACCGGCCGCTACGGCTGATCTGACAGGAGATCGACATGGATAATCTGAATCTGAACAAACACATCTCCGGTCAGTTTAATGCCGAGCTGGAGCATATCCGTACCCAGGTGATGATCATGGGCGGCATGGTCGAGCAGCAGCTGACGGATGCCATTACCGCGATGCATAACCTGGACGGCGAACTGGCGCAGCGGGTGATCGACGGCGACCAGAAGGTCAATATGATGGAGGTCGAGATTGATGAGGCGTGCGTGCGCATCATCGCCAAGCGTCAGCCTACCGCAATTGATTTGCGTCTGGTGATGGCGATCATCAAAACCATCTCCGAGCTTGAGCGCATCGGTGATGTGGCGGAAAAGATCAGCCGCACGGCGCTGGAAAAATTTGGTCAGCAGCACCTGCCGCTGCTGGTGAGTCTGGAGTCGCTGGGGCGTCACACCGTGCAGATGCTGCACGATGTGCTGGATGCTTTTGCGCGCATGGATCTCAACGAAGCTATTACCATCTACCGCGAAGATAAGAAGGTGGATAAAGAGTATGAAGGCATTGTGCGCCAGCTGATGACCTACATGATGGAAGATCCGCGTACCATTCCCAGCGTGCTGACGGCCCTGTTCTGTGCCCGCGCCATTGAGCGTATCGGCGATCGCTGTCAGAACATCTGCGAAATCATCTTCTATTTTGTTAAAGGTCAGGATTTCCGGCATGTCGGCGGCGACCGTCTCGACGAGTTGCTCTCAGGTGACGATGGCAGCAACCGACCGTCCTGATAACAGCGATCCCTGCGCCTGCACGGCGCAGGGATAAGCCTTTTCAATTGGTCACATCCTGAACTCTCTTTATAATTGCGGCACTTTTCTTTCAGAGGTGCGCAATGAACTCCCCTTCTTCCCAATCTGCGCCGGGCGTGTCCCCCGGCAAAGCGATGCTGGCTGCGGTCAGTGGTTATGCCATGGATGGATTTGACCTGCTGATACTCGGCTTTATGCTGCCGGCGATCAGCGTTTCGCTGGCGCTCAATCCATCACAGGCGGGATCGCTGGTGACCTGGACGCTGATTGGCGCGGTTATCGGTGGCATCGTCTTTGGTCATCTCAGCGATCGTTTTGGTCGCATCCGTATGCTTACCGTCACCATCCTGGTCTTCTCGATCTTTACCGGTCTGTGCGCATTCGCACAGGGCTACTGGGATCTGCTTGCCTGGCGGACGCTGGCGGGTGTCGGTCTGGGCGGCGAGTTTGGTATCGGCATGGCGCTGATTGCCGAAGCCTGGCCTGTGGAGAAACGCAATCGCGCCTCCGCCTGGGTCGGCATAGGCTGGCAGCTGGGAGTACTGATGGCCGCCTTTATCACGCCGCCGCTGCTGGCGATGATCGGCTGGCGCGGCATGTTCCTGGTTGGCGTTTTGCCTGCGCTGGTGTCGTTTGCCATCCGCCGTGGCATGGGTGAACCGGAGGCGTATCAGAAGCAGGTTAAGCAGGTGCCGTCGCTCTCGTTTCCGGCGCGCCTGAGGCTGCTGGTGCGCGACCGCACCACCGCCAAAGCGAGCCTCGGCATTTTTATCCTCTGTTCCGTGCAGAACTTTGGCTACTACGGGCTGATGATCTGGATGCCGAGCTACCTCTCTTCCAGCTTTGGCTTCAGCCTGACAAAGTCGGGCCTCTGGACCGCCGTGACCGTTGTCGGCATGACCTTCGGCATCTGGCTGTTTGGCGTGCTTGCCGATCGCTTTGCACGCTGGAAAATTTTTCTGCTCTATCAGTTCGGTGCGGTGGCGATGGTGGTGATTTATGCACAGCTCCGCGACCCGAACGTGATGCTGTTTACGGGCGCCATCATGGGGATGTTTGTTAACGGCATGATTGGCGGCTACGGTGCGCTGATTTCCGATACTTTCCCGCCTCAGGTGCGTGCGACCGCGCAGAACGTGCTGTTTAATCTGGGACGTGGCGTCGGCGGTTTTGGCCCGGTGGTGATCGGTCTGCTGGCGAGTCAGTTCTCATTCACGGCGGCAATCACCCTGCTGGCACTGATCTACCTGCTGGATATTGTGGCGACGCTGTTCCTGTTGCCGAAGAAGCAGGGGCAGGACGATACGCTGGGCGCCATTGGCTGATGCTGTCATGAGACCGCGCCGGAAAACAGCATTCTGGCGCGGTCGATTCAGTCGGAACGTTTACAGAGAGAGCAGGCCGCCAGGCCACACAATAGGTGGATCTGGCCGCCCTGTAAGGTTAATGCATCAGCGGCAGGAGCTGCTGATAGAGGGTGGCAAAGGTTGCCCGGCGCGATGCGTAATCGGCCATCCTGGCCGGATCCGGCTGATGGCGCTGCACCCGCGCCGGTGTCGGCACAGTCACACCAGGATCCAGCGCCTGCTGCGCCAGCCGTGCCGCACCCAGTGCAGGGCCGACATCCCCGCCGTGGCAGTAATCCAGCGTCTGACCGCTGATATCCGCCAGCATCTGACGCCACAGCGCACTGCGCGCGCCGCCGCCGATCAGCATAATGCTCTCGGGCTTAATGCCGCACTCGTGCACCACGTCAATCCCCTGCGCCAGCGCAAACCCGACCCCTTCCAGTACCGATCGCGCCAGTTCCGGACGCCCATGCTGGTGGGTGAAACCGAAGAAAGCGCCCCTGGCATGAGGATTGTTGTGCGGCGTGCGTTCGCCGGAAAGATAGGGCAGAAACCATAGCGCGGGCACGTCATCGCGCGCGCGCTCAGCTTCAGCCAGCAGCTCAGGCACATCCCGGCAGCCGGTCAGCGTGGCTGCCCAGTCGAGACAGGACGCCGCACTGAGCATCACCGACATCAGATGCCAGCGCTGCGGTAAGGCATGACAGAAGCTGTGGACCGCGCGCTGCGGGTTACTCAGATAGCCGTCACTTACTACGAAATAGACGCCCGAGGTGCCCAGCGACAGCATCGCCTGACCCGGCGCTGTCATGCCAACACCTACTGCACCCGCCGCATTGTCGCCGCCGCCAGCCGCCAGCGGCACCGCCTTCATCTTCCAGCGGGTCGCCAGTCCGGCGTGCAGCGTACCGGTCTGTTCGTTGCCTTCATAAAGTGTCGGCATCTGATCGCGGCTGAGGCCACAGGCGCGCAGCATCACGTCGCTCCAGTCCCGCTGTGCCACATCCAGCCACATCGTGCCTGCAGCATCAGACATATCGGTGGCGAAGTCACCGCTCATCCGCCAGCGCAGATAATCCTTAGGCAGCAGGACATGCGCGATCTGACTGAAGATCGCCGGTTCGTTCTGCTGTACCCACAACAGCTTGGGCGCCGTAAAGCCGGGCATCATCAGATTTCCGGTGATCGCCCGCGAATCCGGCACCTTCTGCTCCAGCTCACGGCACTGCGCCTCGCTGCGTCCATCATTCCAGAGCATGGCGGGACGCAAAACCCGGTCAGCGCCGTCGAGCAGCGTCGCCCCGTGCATCTGCCCGCTCAGCCCGATAGCCTGCACGGCCTGCAGATCCTGCTGCGCACTCAGCGCCTGCATAGCCACATCCAGCGCCTGCCACCAGCTTTCGGGATCCTGTTCGCTCCATAAGGGCTGTGGTCGAGAAACCTGCAGTGACGCCGTTTCCGTGGCCACCACGTTGCCCTGTGCATCCATCAGCACCACTTTGACGCCGGAGGTGCCTAAATCGATCCCGATAAACATGCTCTGCTCCTGAAGCGTTAAAAATTAAAAAGGTAGTGATTCACCAGATTTTCCAGCTGCTCCTGGCGTCCACTCTGATGCTGCGGATTAAGCTGCTGCTGCTGAGCATGCGCCGCCAGCGCCGCCAGTGAAAACTCCCCTTTCAGAATTTGCTGGCCGAACTCACCATTCCAGCCGCTGTAGCGCTGCGCCACACGCTTATCCAGCTCGCCGTCGCTAATCATGCGGGCCGCCACCTTCAGCGCCAGCGCCATGGTATCCATTGCGCCAATATGACCGTGGAAGAGGTCATATTTGTCGGTGCTCTGACGACGCACTTTGGCGTCAAAGTTTAGGCCGCCGGTGGTAAAGCCGCCTGCCTTCAGGATTTCATACATCACCAGCGCATTCTCTTCCACGCTGACCGGGAACTGATCGGTGTCCCAGCCACACTGCGGATCGCCACGGTTTGCATCCACCGAACCAAAAATGCCCAGCGCAATCGCGGTGGCAATTTCGTGATGGAAGGAGTGACCGGCCAGGGTAGCGTGGTTCGCTTCCACGTTAACCTTGATCTCTTTCTCCAGCCCGAACTGCTTCAGGAAGCCATAAACGGTGGCGACATCATAGTCATACTGATGTTTGGTCGGCTCCTGCGGTTTTGGCTCAATCAGCAGCGTGCCCTGGAAACCGATTTTATGCTTATGCTCCACCACCATCTGCATAAAGCGGCCAATCTGCTCACGCTCCTGACGCAGATCGGTATTCAGCAGGGTTTCATACCCTTCACGACCGCCCCACAACACATAGTTTTCGCCGCCCAGCGTTTTGGTGGCCTGCATGGCGCTGCAGACCTGCGTCGCGGCCCAGGCAAAGACTTCCGGATCGGGATTGGTGGCGGCGCCGGCGCCGTAGCGCGGATGGGTAAAGCAGTTCGCCGTGCCCCACAGCAGTTTCACCCCCGTCTCCTGCTGTTTTTCCAGCAGCTTATCCGTCATGGCGGCAAAATTTTCTTTGTAGCTGCGCAGCGAATCGCCTTCCGGCGACACGTCGACATCGTGGAAGCAGTACCAGGGGACATTCAGCTTATAAAAAAACTCAAAGGCGACATCGGCTTTAAGTTTTGCCTGCTGCAGTGCATCGCCGCTTTTCTGCCAGGGACGGTCAAAGGCGCCGACACCAAACATATCCGCGCCGTTCCAGCAGAAGGTGTGCCAGTAACAGGCGGCAAAGCGTAGGTGCTCCGCCATGGTTTTGCCGAGGATCATCTCGTCGGGATTGTAGTGGCGGAACGCAAGAGGATGCGTCGACTGGGTGCCTTCATAACGAACCCGATCGATCTGATCGAAATAAGCGTGCATGGTTTGCTCCTTAGCATCAGTACCCGAATGGTCTGCGTTGAAGCCCTATTTGACAGAGGCGGCTGCGCTGGCTCAATTACGATATTTCACTCCGGCCTTCAGATAATTATTATTTGTGCGCTGAGTCGCAAAATAAAACTTATTACGGCAGGGGTTTTCTGTTGTCCGAAAAAGATGAAACCTCGATCGCGCTCATAAAAAAAGAAATAAACCAAAAAACGTAATAGCCGGATAAAAATCAGTAATTGCTGGAACCGGAAAAGAAGGGCAACAATTCATCCGCCTGGTTTATCGGCCTGAAACCACAATAGCCTCAACCTACAGGATAATCATAATGAAGATGAAACATGCACTGTTCGCCGCCTGTGCGGCGCTGGCGCTGTTCAGCCAGACCAGCGTGGCAAAAGAAGTGAAAATCGGTATGGCGATTGATGATTTACGACTGGAGCGGTGGCAGAAGGATCGCGATATTTTCGTGAAACAGGCTGAAACGCTGGGCGCTAAAGTGTTTGTTCAGTCAGCCAACGGCAACGAAGAAACGCAGATGTCGCAGATTGAAAATATGATCAACCGCGGTGTCGATGTGCTGGTCATTATTCCCTATAACGGTCAGGTGTTGAGTAATGTTGTCGCCGAAGCGAAACGGGAAGGCATTAAAGTGCTGGCCTATGATCGGATGATAAATAACGCCGATATCGATTTCTATATCTCTTTCGATAATGAAAAAGTGGGCGAACTGCAGGCCGAAAGCATTGTGAAACAGGTGCCTAAGGGCAACTATTTTTTAATGGGCGGCTCTCCAGTGGATAATAACGCTCATCTGTTCCGTGCCGGGCAGATGAAAGTGTTAAAACCTTATATCGATAACGGTGCGATTAAAATTGTTGGCGATCAGTGGGTCGATGCCTGGCTGCCGGAAAATGCCCTGAAAATTATGGAAAACGCCCTGACGGCGAACAGTAATCATATCGATGCGGTCGTGGCCTCTAATGATGCCACCGCAGGTGGTGCGATTCAGGCGCTGAGTGCGCAGGGGCTGGCAGGAAAAGTCGCGATTTCCGGCCAGGATGCGGATCTGGCTGCGATTAAGCGCATCAAAGCGGGCACCCAGACCATGACGGTTTACAAACCGATCACCGAGCTGGCGACGGAAGCGGCGAAAATCGCGGTCGAGCTGGGCGACGGTAAAACACCCGCCAGCAACAGCAAGCTGAATAATGGACTTAAAGAGGTGCCGTCACGGTTGCTGAAGCCGATTCCGGTTAATAAAGAGAACATTGAAAGCACCGTGGTGAAAGACGGTTTCCACAAACAGAGCGAACTCTGACCGCGCAAAGCGTGAGGGAGGACCATCTATGCTGCTGGAAATGAAAAACATCACCAAGCGTTTCGGTGCCGTGAAGGCACTGAATGATGTCAGCCTGCAGCTGGACGCAGGTGAAGTGATGTCGCTGTGCGGAGAGAATGGTTCCGGGAAATCGACGCTGATGAAGATCCTGTGCGGACTCTATCCGCACGGCGATTTTGAGGGGCAGATCCACTTCTCTGGCGACGACATTCAGGCGCAGACCATTCGCGATACCGAGCGTAAAGGCATCGTGATTATTCATCAGGAGCTGGCGCTGGTGCGGCAGCTGACGGTGATGGAGAACATCTTTCTCGGTGCCGAACTCAGTCGTTTCGGCATGGTGGATGATGAAACCATGACCCTGCGCTGCCAGCAGCTTCTGGCGCGGGTCGGACTGAACGTCTCGCCCGCTACCCGGGTCGGTGAGTTAGGCCTGGGCCAGCAGCAGCTGGTGGAAATCGCCCGCGCGCTGAACAAGCAGGTCCGGCTGCTGATTCTGGATGAGCCGACCTCGTCCCTGACGGAGCAGGAAACCGGGGTGCTGCTCGGCATTATCCGTAACCTGCGTGAACACGGCATCGCCTGCATCTACATCTCGCACAAGCTGAATGAGGTACGGGCGATCTCCGACGTTATCTGCGTCATCCGCGACGGCCAGCATATCGCCACCCGACCGGCAGCGGGCCTGAGCGAAGATGACATCATCACCATGATGGTCGGCCGTGAGCTGACCGCACTCTATCCCCATGCGCCGCATCAGATTGGCGAAGAGATACTGAAGGTCGAAAACCTCACCGCCTGGCATCCGATCAATCGCCATATCCGACGCGTCAGTAATGTCTCGTTCACGCTCAGGCGCGGTGAAATCCTTGGCATTGCCGGGCTGATGGGGGCAGGCAGGACCGAAACGGTGCAGTGTCTGTCGGGCGTCTGGCCAGGGCGCTGGCAGGGCGATATCTGGATCAATGGCCATCAGGTGCGCATCACCGATTGTCGCGCCGCCATTGCGCACGGCATCGCGATGGTGCCGGAAGACCGCAAAAAAGATGGCATCGTGCCGCTGATGGCGGTGGGCAAAAACATCACCCTGGCGGCGCTGGACCAGTTCAGCCACCGGCTCTCTACCCTGGATGAAGCGCAGGAACAGCAGGCGATTAATGATGCCATCAGCCGGTTACGGGTAAAAACCTCTTCCTCAGAACTGCCGATTGGTCGGTTAAGCGGAGGCAATCAGCAGAAAGCGATTCTGGCGAAGTGCCTGTTGCTGAATCCGCAAATCCTGATCCTCGATGAACCCACACGCGGCATTGACGTGGGCGCACGCCAGGAAATCTATTTGCTGATCAATGCGCTGGTTCAGCAGGGGATTGCGGTGATCGTGATTTCCTCTGAGCTGCCGGAAGTGCTGGGTCTGAGCGACCGGATTCTGGTCATGCATGAAGGGCAGATCAAAGCCGATCTGATTAACGACAATCTGACTCAGGAGCAGGTGATGGAAGCTGCCCTGCGGAGTGAACATTATGCTTAAAAGTGAAAGTACCCCGGGTCGCCTCTCCGGCACGCCGGGCAAACCGTCACCGGGCAGAGTCACGCTGCCCAATCTGCAGGTTCTGGTGATGCTGGGCGCGATTGTGCTGATTGCGCTGTTCTTTACCTGGACCACCGACGGTGCCTGGCTCAGTGCGCGTAACGTCTCTAACCTGCTGCGCCAGACTGCCATCACCGGCATTCTGGCGGTTGGCATGGTCTTTGTGATTATTTCGGCCGAAATCGACCTCTCCGTGGGGTCGATGATGGGGCTGCTGGGCGGGGCGGCCGCCATTTTTGACGTCTGGCTCGGCTGGCCGCTGCCACTGACCATTGTGGTGACGCTGGTAATGGGGCTGCTGCTGGGTACCTGGAATGGCTGGTGGGTAGCCTACCGCAAGGTGCCCTCGTTTATCGTGACGCTGGCGGGGATGCTGGCCTTCCGTGGTGTGCTGGTCGGCATCACCAATGGCACGACCGTTGCGCCCATCACGCCAGGCATGTCGCAGATTGGGCAGAGTTACCTGCCGGACGGTGTCGGTTTCGGCTTTGGCATCGCCGGACTGGCGCTGTTTATGCTCTGGCAGTGGCGGCTGCGGCTGCGTCGTCAGCAGCTCGGGCTGCCACAGGGCGCAGCCAGCGGCACCGTGGGGCGTCAGGCGATCACCGCTATCCTGGTGCTGGGTGCCATCTGGCTGCTCAATGACTATCGCGGCGTCCCTACGCCGGTGTTGCTGCTGGCCGTGCTGCTGCTGGCGGGCATGTTTATGGCAACCCGCACCGCATTTGGCCGTCGCATCTACGCCATCGGCGGCAACATCGACGCCGCACGGCTGTCAGGCATTAATGTCGCCCGCACCAAACTGGCGGTATTTGCCATCAATGGGGTGATGGTGGCGATCGCCGGGCTGATCCTCAGTTCACGTCTGGGCGCAGGCTCACCGTCAGCGGGTAACATTGCCGAACTGGATGCTATCGCCGCCTGCGTCATCGGCGGCACCAGCCTGGCGGGCGGAGTCGGATCGGTGGCGGGCGCCGTCATGGGCGCTTTTATCATGGCCTCGCTCGACAACGGCATGAGCATGATGGATGTGCCGACTTTCTGGCAGTACATCGTCAAAGGGGCGATCCTGCTGCTGGCGGTGTGGATGGATACCGCAACGCGGCGTCGGGTGTAATCGCGCGGGCGATCACATTGTGGCGCAAACAATTTTTGTGCCCCTTTCAGGCGTGTTATGCAATGCGCTGAGGATTTAAGGGAACGCGCCACCATGCATGATAAACGTTACCGCATTACGCTGCTGTTTAATGCCAACAAGGTGTATGACCGTCAGGTTGTCGAGGGCGTCGGGGAGTATCTGCAGGCGTCCCAGACTGACTGGGACATCTTCATCGAAGAAGATTTTCGCTGCCGCATCGACAATATCCGGGAATGGCTGGGCGATGGAGTGATCGCCGATTATGACGACCGCTCTATCGAAACCCTCTTGTCCAGTGTCTCTGTTCCCATTGTTGGCGTCGGCGGATCTTACCATCGGCAGGAAGATTATCCGCCGGTGCACTACATCGCCACAGACAATGCCGCGCTGGTCGAGAAAGCCTTTCTGCATCTGAAAGAGAAGGGCATTAATCGCTTCGCCTTTTATGGCTTGCCGATCTCCAGCGGCAAGCGATGGGCGCAGGAGCGGGAACAGGCGTTCCGTCAGTTGGTGGGACGCGAGCGTTATCAGGGCGTGGTTTATCAGGGGATGGAAACCGCGCCGGATAACTGGCAGCACGCCCAGAACCGGCTGGCGGACTGGCTGCAGACGCTGCCTCCACAGACCGGCATCATCGCCGTCACGGATGCGCGGGCGCGCCACCTGCTGCAGGCGTGCGAGCATCTGAAGATTCCGGTGCCGGAGAAGCTTACGGTGATCGGGATTGATAATGAGGAGCTGACCCGCTATCTGTCGCGGGTGGCGCTCTCTTCGGTGGCCCAGGGCTCGCGGCAAATGGGCTATCAGGCGGCCAAACTGCTGCACCGGTTGCTGGATAAGCAACCGCTGCCGCTTCAGCGCATTCTGGTGCCGCCGGTGAAGGTCATCGCCCGGCGCTCAACCGATTTCCGCTCGCTGCGCGATCCGGCTGTGATTCAGGCAATGCACTACATCCGCTTCAACGCCTGCAAGGGGATCAAGGTGGAGCAGGTGCTGGATGCTGTCGGACTGTCGCGTTCCAATCTGGAGAAGCGTTTCCGGGATGAAACCGGTGACACCATCCATGCGATGATCCACCGCGAAAAACTGGAAAAAGCGCGTGAGCTGCTGGCTTCTTCCTCGCTCAACATCAATGAGATCTCGCAGATGTGTGGCTATCCTTCGCTGCAGTACTTCTACTCGGTATTTCGCAAAAGCTACGACTCCACGCCAAAAGAGTATCGCCAGCATTACGGGGAGAATGTGCTGTAGGGAAGCGGGGCGTGAGGCGAGGCCGGATGAATCTGAGTGGCCTCAGATCAGCCGCTGCTCGCTCGCCTCAATCACCGCCAGCGCCAGGCCATTGGCCGGATCAATCCGGTTCTCGGGAAAGTGCAGCTGTGTGTGTGCTGCGGTAAAAGCCAGCGTATTGCTCTGGGCCGTTTTGCGCACTGTCTTACAGAACGTTTCACTGACGTTCCACGGGCAATCGATGATGATGGTTGCCGGGTTGAGCAGCAGCATGATCTGACTCAGCGCGGCACCCAGAAAGCCGCCTGCCTGCGTCATTACCTCATCCACCACGCGCCCCGCACTGTCGCGGCTCTGCCAGCTCAGGCCAGGCTGGCGCTGCGCCAGTTGCTGATTGACGGCAGGCTTGCTGATCAGCGCTTCCAGACAGCCGCGGCGGCCGCAGCTGCAACGCGGGCCGCCGGGCTGGACGATCAGATGTCCTGCCTCTCCCGCCGTCCAGCTATGCCCGGTAAAGACGTCGCCGTGCTGGATCAGTGCGCCGCCAATCCCCTCAGAGACGCGCAGATAAAAGTGGCCGTTCTCTGTGGGTAAGCCACACTGCTCCACCGCCAGCAGCGCCGCCGCTTTGACATTATTCATAATGCGAATGGGCAGCTGAATCTGCCTGCGCAGCGTGGTCAGCAGGTCAACATTCTGCCATTCCAGCGGCAAAGAGATATGCATCCAGCCGCGCCGGGGATCAACGATGCCGGGAAAGCCCAGGCCAATGCCGAGCAGGTGGGGATAACGTTCGGTGAGCTGGCGGCAGAGCGTGGCCAGCTCGGCCAGTAGCCGGGTCGGGTTGCTGGTATCGGTTCGCAGCGTCTGTTCAGCCAGCACCTGAGAAAAGTAGTCACAGACCCGCCAGTGGATGACGTTGCGTTCCACCATCACACCTGCGCTCTGCAGTTTTTCCGGCCGCAGCCGGATGCCGATTTTGGGCCGTCCGGCTGCGGCCACACTGACTGGCCCGAGCTCCTCTATCAGCGCCTGCTCCAGCAGATCATCAATGATTAATGAGACGGTATTCTTACTGAGCGCCAGCGCCTCCGCCAGCTCCTGACGCGACGTGACTCGTTGTTTACGCAACCGGGCCATCACGCGTTTCTGATTATTCAGTCGCAGTAGTGCAGGGCCTTTGCCGTTCGTTTTCATCACGGGTCACCCAACAGAGGAGTAAATATTGAGTTTATCAGCCCCTGCGCGTTCTTCACCCTCACTTTTGCGGGCTGTTTCACACAACAGGATCCCCCCTGGCCGGGAGCGTGACCGCGATCGGATCGCCGGTCAGCCTGTTGTTCCGGCAGACCCGGCGTGCGGTCACCGCGATCCCTCTGCGTTATCCGGCGAAGCGAAGCGCGCGGAAAGCCTGGCCCGCAACGCCCTATGCCCAGCCGAAACGCGCCCTAACCCCGGCTGGGATTAATATTCGTCGCCGCGCACCCGGCTGCGATAGCTTTCCCAGTCAAAGCGGACCCACAGGCTATTGCCCAGACGCATACGGTCCATCACGCGTTCACCCAGCAGGGCATTCATGCCCGCATGGTCGAGGTTGGAGAGCATGCCGGTCGGGCGTTTCGACGAGGAGCGGCGGTCGACGATCTGGTTGATAATCACCTTCTCGTAGCGCGATTCGCTCTGCATTCCAATTTCATCGATCACCAGCAGGTCAACACTGCTGAGGTCCTGAATCAGCCGCTCTTCAGTGATGCCGCTGCTGCCGCTGAAGGTGCCCTTCATGCTCGACATCAGATCGGCGACGGTCACGATCAGGACGCTTTTACCCCGCAGGATCAGGTCATTGCCGATCGCGGCGGCCAGATGATTTTTACCGGTGCCGGGACGGCCTGAGAAGACGAAGCTGGCGATGCTGCCCTCGAATTCAGCGGCGTACTGACGCGCCAGCTCCAGTGCTTTACGCTGCCCTTCGTTTTCGACCCGATAATTGTCAAAAGAGCAGTTGATATGCAGTTCGCGAATGCCGGAACGACCCATTACGCGCTGCATTTTCATTGCGCGGTTCTCACGCACAATTGCCTCGGATCGCAGGCGGCCCTGCTCCTGGTTCCACGCCAGCAGCTCTTCACCATTGGCGAATTTAGGCCGGGTACCGGCGGGCATCATTTTTTTCAGACGGTTAAAGAGATCGTCGGGCGTTTTCATTATTCACCTCGGAAACCATCGGGAATGGTACGGTCAGGATCGGGTAGCTGCGTAATATCGCGTTTCGGCTGCCCGCCGCTGGCGACGCGATTCATCTGAATGCTGCGCGCCAGCTTCTGCTGCCACTGCACATGGTGGAACATCCGGCCTTCCGCCTGCCAGTAGGCAACGAAGGCCGCCAGCTCGCCGGGCGTGACCGGTTCACTCAGCGCCACGCCCCAGATGGCGGCCTGACGCGTAAAGTCGGCATCCGGCTGCCAGCCCGGATACATGGCGAACTTCCCGGCCGGTGTGTGAATCGGGGCGGGCGTATCGTCATACAGGCTGTCATCCAGCGCCACATCATTCGGCTGCCGGGCGGCGGTTTCCAGCGCCAGCAGCTCGGCCAGACGCGCCGGGGTGATGGCATACATCACCGGCGCGTAGTTATCTAACACCGCCAGCGTGCCCTTTTCCGCCTGTTGCAGGGCAGTCAGCGGATCCTGTCGGAAGGCATCCAGGCCAATGAGCGTTGAAGTTAAGATTTTAGCTGACATGAAAAGACCTGAGGTTAACAAACACCTTGCGCCGGGAAACGGTCGCCAGCGCAGAAGGCGTTATTGTACCTTTTTTAACGAGGGGGATCGCTTAAAAAGGACCGCGATTAGTGCGAGGTGAGCGGAGACGCGGCGTGGCGGGTCGGTGCGGATTCAGCAGCGCGCAGGCTGAGGGCGATGGCAGCCGGACGGGTTTGCCATAAATAGCGAACCGAAGCGAGCCAGCAGAGGCTATATCCCAGCAGTTCGGTGCCTTCTTCGGCCATGTTTTTCACCACGCGGTTGTAATCGCCCAGCATCAGGTGCTGCCACAGCGCATGAATACCAAACAGCCGTGAGAAGATCAGCACCACTAAGAAGCCGGAGGCCATCACCGGCCAGCTGCGATGCTGCACCAGCGCCGCCAGTCCCTTTACGGTCTGTCCCGGCGTGCGCAGCGCCACGGCCAGTGAGCCTGCCGTCACGGCCAGCGCAAACCAGACCCAGCTGCCGTGCTGAATAGCGTCAAACAGGAAATCGAGTTCGCGGATCAGCATGCAGCTGTAAAAGCCGGCGACTAAGGCCAGCGCGCCACGCTGATCGGCGCGGCGACGGGCCGCAATGAAAAACAGCGCGGCGATGATTGCCAGCATCAGTTCCTGAGTGGTTTCCGTAAAAGAGGTTTCGTGCAGGGCGTCGTTCATCCAGGCTACATCAATGTAGACAGGAACGATGGTGAGAGCGAGAACCAGAGCGGCCAGCAGAAAGACCACGATTTCGCGGCCAATAATTGTCAAATCGTTGCGCATAATGTTACCGGTATAATGATTAGCGGCCTCATTATATTTTAAACGACCAGTCGTCTTTCTCTTTTCATGCCCCGGTCAGAAGCTGGCGCTGAAACCAACGCTGTAAAGTTGCTGCTCCTCATTATTCAGCGTTTCGCTCTGTGAAAAGGCGGCAAAAGCCGCCAGATTATCATTTAAAGGCAGCTGCGCACCGAGGCTCAGGTCAAGTCCATTGGCCTGATCGGAGCCGGTGGCGGTATCACGTGCAACACTCTGCGACGCATCCGTCAGGAAATAGTGATAACTCAGCTGCGCCCAGGGCGCTATCCACCCCTGCTGCGAATCGATGCGCCAGCCGACACTGGCGCTCTGCTCACGGCTCTGCGGGTCACTGTAGTCACACTGCAGACAGGTCGTCTGCTGCGGATCAACTGCATACTGCGCCACCGGCCCGGTGGTGACAGAGGCGGAAAGGGGCAGGTCAATGCCAGCCCGATAGCGTTTTCCCAGCGGCATGCTGCCTGCGCTGCCGGTTTCACTGTGCAGCACGATCGGCGACGCGGTGGGGGAGTTGATCGCAGCCTCAAACAGGGCGCGGCTGTCATCGCTGAAAGCAGGGGGCGTCAGGGCGATTTTCTCTGCCAGGATGGTGTCGTAGTCGGGCAGCGGATCGGTATGCCGGGGCGCAGACATGCCTTCGCGGCCAAACGTCGGTTGCGATAAGATTAATAGCCCTACAGCACAGCAGGTCCACAGACCTTTTCCACCGTTTACTGGCACCCTCTTTTCTCCAGGCAGAGCTGAAGTGATTACCCAACGTTCTGATTAAAATCCGAGCCATCTCTGTTATTTACCCGGTGTTCGTTTAACTATCAACCGATTAATTTTAAGATCAAGCGGACCGCTAAAATATTCTCGTTATAAAGGAACAAAGCGATGCAACGATGTGGTTGGGTAACGCAGGATCCCCTCTATCTGGCTTATCACGACAGGGAGTGGGGCGTGGCGCAGAGAGACAAACGTGCACTGTTTGAGATGCTCTGTCTGGAAGGTCAGCAGGCAGGATTATCCTGGATCACCGTGCTGAAAAAGCGCGAAAACTACCGGATGGCGTTCCATCAGTTCGATCCGCAGGCTATCGCGCAGATGGATGCGGCCGCGATCGATACGCTGATGCAAAACAGCGGCATTATCCGTCATCCGGGTAAAATTGCGGCCATTATTGCCAATGCCCGGGCTTTTCTTGAGATGGAAGCCAAAGGCGAGGATTTCAGCCACTTCGTATGGCAATTTGTCGATAACGTGCAAATCGTTCATCATCATCCGGACTACCAGCTGGCGCCCACGATGTCAGAGCAGGCGATTGCGCTTTCGAAGGCCCTGAAGCAGCGTGGTTTCAAATTCATCGGCCCGACAATTTGCTACGCCTTTATGCAGGCCTGTGGCCTGGTAAACGATCATCAAAGCAACTGTTTCTGCCATCCGGACAACCAGAGGGGCTGATTTCGGATAAATCAGGAATTTTCCGCACTGCATTGCCTGTCTGCAGGCGGCATAATCGTGCCACTTATGGGAAAGGTTTTCCTGTGTGTCTCGAATGTAAGGGAACAAAAATGCAGAAGAAATTAATCGCCATCACCTTGTTATTAAGCGGCAGTCTGGCCCTGCCAGGCTGTACCACCAATCCTTATACTGGCGAATCTCAGGCGGGTAAGTCAGGCATGGGCGCAGGTCTGGGCGCATTAGTAGGGGCGGGTGTCGGCGTACTCTCCTCCTCGAAGAAAGATCGTAAAAAAGGAGCGCTGATTGGTGCCGCAGGGGGCGCCGCGCTGGGCGGTGGCGTCGGTTACTACATGGATGTGCAGGAAGCCAAACTGCGCGACAAAATGCGTGGTACGGGCGTCAGCGTGACCCGTAACGGCGATAACATCGTTCTGAATATGCCAAATAATGTGACGTTCGACTCCAGCAGCAGCAACCTGAAACCGGCCGGCGCAAACACGCTGACCGGTGTGGCCTTAGTGCTGAAAGAGTATTCAAAAACGGCGGTAAACGTTGTGGGCTATACCGACAGCACGGGCAGCCGGGCACTGAACATGCGCCTGTCTCAGCAGCGTGCTGAAAGCGTGGCCAGCGCACTGATTACGCAGGGCGTGGCCAGCGATCGCCTGCGCACTCAGGGTGCAGGCCCGGACAACCCGGTTGCGACCAACAGCACCGAAACCGGTAAAGCGCAAAACCGTCGCGTTGAGATCACCCTCAGCCCGCTGAGCTAATCGCGGTCGCCCCCGGCCGGGGGCGCTCGCTGTTCTGCTGAATCCGCCGTCAGGTCGTCGCGTCGCTGTCAGCAGGGCCAGCGGAAACAGGAGTCTGACCGGCGCTGAACAACCTCACCTGTTTCCCTGCCTTTCTGCTCTTCGCCACATCCACTCTCCGGAAATCGCCGGCCGGGGCAATACCAGCTTCTCTCCTGTTCCGCTGTCCGGCTGGACAGTTGTCGGAAAAGATTATCCGGCTGTTGGCCTGCGTAGTGCCGAAAAGGAGAATGTTCCTGACTGTTCTTTCCGGTGCAGCATTTTTTGCGCCGCGCCTGGCTTGTGCTAGTCTCTGCCTGGTTTCTTCTTTCGCAGGATATCTCATGAAAATCAGGCCGCCTCGCGCCACCATCAGCGATGTTGCTCACGCGGCACGAACCGGAAAAACCAGCGTTTCACGCTATCTCAATGGTGAACTGCATCTGTTGTCAGCGGATTTAAAAGCGCGAATCGAACAGGCCATTGCCGATCTCAGCTATCGCCCGAGCCAGATGGCACGCGGTCTTAAGCGCGGTCGCACCCGGCTGATTGGACTGATTATCGCCGATATCACCAACCCCTATTCGGTGGATGTGATGAGCGGCATCGAAGCCGCCTGCCGCGAGCAGGGCTTTACGCTGCTGATGTGTAACACCAACAATGAAGTGGATCTGGAACAGCACTATCTGCAACTGCTGAGCAGCTATCAGGTTGAAGGCATTGTGGTTAACGCGGTCGGGATGCGCGAAGAGGTGCTGAACCATCTGCAACAGTCTCTGCTGCCGATGGTCCTGATTGACCGAAAAATCCCCGATTTTCCCTGCGATGTGGTGGGCCTGAATAACGCCGAAGCTGCCGAAACTGCCACGCGGCATCTGGTGGATAATGGTTATGAGGCGCTGCTGTTTCTCAGTGAGCCGCTGGGCAGCGTCAACACCCGCCGCGAGCGCCTGCAGGCTTTTCGCCAGCTGCTGGGATCGCATCCGCAGGTTGCACATGAAAATGCGGAAGTTCCGCTGCATCAGCCCGCTGCGCTGGACGATGCGCTGCTGACATTCCGGCAGCGTCATGCCGGCAAACGCTGTGCGGTGATGGTCGCTAACGGCGCACTGACGCTGCAGGTGGCGCGCTCGCTGCAACGCCTCAATCTGCACTGGGGCCACGATATCGGTCTGCTTGGGTTTGACGAACTGGAGTGGGCGGCACTGGCAGGTGTCGGGATTACCACGCTGAAGCAGCCAACCTGGCAGATTGGCTTCAGCGCACTGGAACGGCTGATTGCGCGCATAGAGGGCAGCGATTTACCGGTTGGCGAACAGGTTTTCTCTGGCGAGCTGGTTGTTCGCGGTTCCAGCCAGCCGCTGGGCTGACAGGTAGCGTAAAGCTGCCGAACGGCCCGGCGTCTGCTGCAACAACGGGAAGCCTGCCAGGCGCAACCCGGTCAGCAGCGCGGCGCCCTGTTCCCTTAAACACAAAAATAACCAGAATCCTCATCCTGTTTACCTGCCCGCACAGCGCTGAAAAATGCATATAGCCTGGGATTTTGCATGATCGTGCTTTATCCCCCTTTTACATGCTCGCTTCGTGAGCACGATCATAAATTCACCCTTTGCTCCTTTGCTTTGGAACCGGTTCCATTTAGGGTTTTTCTATTCGTTATGGGCAGAAACCTGCCATGGAGCAGAACATGAAACCTGACATCATCGTGGTCACCGCCGCTTATGGCCACGCGCAGATTGCTGCGCTCGGCGGCCAGCGTGCGCTGCTGCCGATTATCCGCCAGGCGGGCGCTGATGGCGTTGAAATTCGCCGCGAGCTGCTGGATGACGCGGCACTGTCGACACTGCCTTCGCTCGCTGGCGCGATAGCTGAGCATCAGCTGCACACCAGCTATTCAGTACCCGATACCCTGTTTTGTGACGGCGGCGAGATCAATCCGCGCATAACTCACTACGTTGAAGAAGCACGCCAGTTAAAGGCGCAACGCCTGAAACTGGCGCTGGGCGACTTCACCGGTGCGCTGCCGCGCGACACCCTGCAGGCACTGCTGGCCTCGCTGCCGTGTCAGCTGACGATAGAAAACGATCAGACCGAACAGGGCCGGCTGGCCCCGACGGTGGCATTTTTTACGGCGGTCAGGGAGGCCGGGCTGGCCATTAACATGACCTTCGATATGGGGAACTGGTGCTGGACCGGCGAGGATGCCGGCCAGGCAGCGGCATTGCTGGCCGCGCAGGTGGGCTATGTGCATGTTAAAGCCGCGGTGCCGCATCAGGAGAGCTTCCGGGCGATTGCGCTGGATGAGGCTGGCGATCACTGGCGTGCCCTGTTGCAACAGTTACCGGCGACCGCACCGCGCGGCATCGAGTTTCCGCTTGAAGGCGACGATCTGATTGCGGTGACACGCCACTACGTGTCGCTGCTGCGTAACGTGTAAGGAGTGAAGATGACGACGCATCACACTATGCATCACAACGGCCCGCTTGATGTTGTCACGATCGGTGAAGCGATGGCGATGTTCGTCGCCCGCGAAACCGGCGACCTGGCCGCAGCAGAGACCTTTGTGAAACGTGCCGCAGGCGCGGAGCTGAATGTCGCAACCGGCCTGGCCCGTCTTGGCCTGAAAGTGGGCTGGGTCAGCCGCATCGGCGATGACGCCTTTGGCCGGTTTATCTGCCAGCAGCTGGAAAAAGAGGGGATTGATCATGGCCGGGTGACGGTGGATCAGCGCTATCCCACCGGTTTCCAGCTCAAATCCAAAGTTGATGATGGCTCTGATCCGCTGGTGGAATATTTCCGTAAAGGCTCGGCCGCCAGCCATCTGTCGGTTGAGGATTTCGACGCCGATTATTTTGGCGCGGCGCGACATCTGCACCTGAGCGGCGTCGCGGCGGCGCTGTCAGAAAGTTCGCTGGCGCTGCTGAAGCACACCGCGAAAGAGATGCGCGCGCGTGGCAAAACCATCTCGTTTGATCCTAACCTGCGGCCGGTGCTGTGGCGCAGCGAAGAGGAGATGCGTAAGCAGCTCAATCTGCTGGCAGAGTACGCCGACTGGGTGCTGCCAGGCGAAAAAGAGGGACTGATCCTGACCGGCTATCGTCAGCCGGAAGCGATCGCGGATTTCTATCTCGACAAGGGCGTGAAAGCCGTCGTGATAAAAACCGGATGTGACGGCGCCTGGTATAAAACGGCCCAGGGTGAACAGGGTCAGGTGGCGGCGGTCAGGGTGGAGAACGTGGTGGATACCGTCGGGGCGGGTGATGGCTTTGCTGTAGGGGTGATCAGTGCCCTGCTGGAAGGTCAGTCGCTGCCGCAGGCGATTCGTCGCGGCAACAAAATTGGTTCGATGGCGATACAGGTTATTGGTGACAGCGAAGGTCTGCCGACGCGTCAGCAACTGGGCGACGTGTAGTCCGCGCCCCTCTACAGACACAGGAGTTTCCGATGAAAAAGCAGACAATCGCGCCAAAACGCTGGTGGTTCATCATGCCCATCGTGTTTATCACCTACAGCCTGGCCTATCTCGATCGTGCAAACTTTAGCTTCGCTTCGGCGGCCGGAATTAATGACGACCTCGGCATCACCAAAGGGATGTCCTCGCTGCTGGGGGCGCTGTTCTTCCTGGGATATTTCTTCTTCCAGATCCCGGGAGCGATTTACGCCGAACGCCGCAGCGTTAAAAAACTGATTTTCGTGTGCCTGATTCTGTGGGGCGGCTGCGCCTCGCTGACCGGTGTTGTCAGCAACATTCCGATGCTGGCGGCCATTCGTTTTGTGCTGGGCGTAGTGGAAGCCGCGGTAATGCCCGCAATGCTGATTTACATCAGCAACTGGTTTACCAAATCGGAACGCTCTCGCGCCAACACCTTCCTGATTCTGGGAAATCCGGTCACGGTGCTGTGGATGTCGGTGGTGTCGGGCTATCTGATCGAATCTTTTGGCTGGCGTGAGATGTTCATCATCGAAGGTTTTCCGGCGGTGATCTGGGCCATTGCCTGGTGGTTCATGGTCCAGGATAAACCGGCACAGGCGCGCTGGATGAGCGATGCTGAGAAAGCGGCCTTGCAGGCTGAACTGCAGAAAGAGCAGGAAAATATTAAAGCGGTGCGCAACTACGGCGAAGCGTTCCGTAACCGCAACGTCATTATCCTCTGCGTGCAATATTTTGCCTGGAGCATCGGCGTCTATGGCTTTGTACTGTGGCTGCCGTCGATTCTGCGTAATGGTACGCAGATGGGCATGGTGGAAGCGGGCTGGCTCTCAGCGGTGCCTTATCTGGCCGCGACTATCGCGATGGTGGTGGTCTCCTGGGCGTCAGACAAAACCCAGAACCGCAAGCTGTTCGTCTGGCCGCTGCTGCTGGTGGGTGCGCTAGCGTTCCTCGGCTCGTATCTGGTGGGATCGAACAATTTCTGGGTCTCCTACACCCTGCTAGTGATCGCCGGTGCCGCGATGTATGCGCCTTACGGTCCGTTCTTCGCCATTATTCCTGAGATGCTGCCGCGCAACGTCTCTGGTGGCGCGATGGCGCTGATCAACAGCATGGGTGCGCTGGGGTCGTTTATCGGCTCGTGGATTGTCGGCTATCTTAATGGTGCGACCGGCAGCCCGGCGGCCTCCTACATTTTTATGGGATCGGCTTTGCTGGTGGCGGTGTGGCTGACGCTGATTGTGAAACCGGCGCAGAATAAAGCGCCGCCGCTGCAGAGCGCAAAACCGGCCTGAAAGCGTAAACGCTAAGGTGTGTGAGCGGAGTCTGCACACAGGCGTAAACTTCAGTCTCAGTTTCTCCGGGCGGCCCGCAAGCCGCCCGCAACTTATTGATCGGGAGCGACCGAATGAAACCCGCTGTAATTCTCTACAAAAAACTGCCTGACGATCTCTATGCCCGTCTGACTGAACAGTGTGACGTGACGGAAATCAGCGATCTTTCGCCAGAAAACCAGCAGCAGCATGCTGAGGCGTTCCGGCAGGCTGAGGGGCTGCTGGGATCGGGCGGTAAAGTGAATAGTGACCTGCTGGCAAAAATGCCAAATCTGCGCGTCTGCTCCAGTGTCTCAGTCGGCTATGACAATTTTGACGTCGAGGCGCTGAACCAGCGTAACGTAGTGCTGATGCACACCCCGACCGTCCTGACTGAAACCGTCGCGGATACCATGATGGCACTGGTGCTGAGTACGGCGCGCCGCGTGCCAGAGCTGGATGCCTGGGTCAAAGCGGGCCACTGGCAGAAGAGCATCGGGCCGTCACACTTCGGCATCGATGTGCATCATAAAACGCTGGGGATTCTCGGCATGGGCCGTATCGGAATGGCGCTGGCGCAGCGGGCCCACTTTGGCTTCGGCATGAACATTCTCTACAACGCCCGCCGTGAACATGAAGAGGCGCAAACGCGTTTTGGTGCGCGGCGCTGTGAGCTGGAGGCGCTGCTGAAGGAGAGTGATTTCGTCTGCATCAGCCTGCCGCTGACCCGCGAAACGCACCATCTGATCGGCGCCGCCGAACTGGCGCTGATGAAGCCGGATGCGGTGCTGATTAACGCCGGTCGCGGGCCGGTGGTGGATGAGCAGGCGCTGATTGCTGCGCTGCAGGCGGGCAAACTGCATGCCGCCGGGCTGGATGTGTTTGAACAGGAGCCGGTTTCTGCCGACTCGCCGCTGCTGTCGCTACCCAACGTGGTCACCCTGCCGCACATCGGTTCTGCCACGCACGAAACCCGCTATGGCATGATGCAGGATGCGGTGGAAAATCTTATCGCCGCGCTCGGCGGAAGCGTGGATAAAAACTGCGTTAACCCCCAGGCACTGAAGTAATCCTCACGCCTTTCCATTGCGCCCGCCGATGGCGGGCGTTATGGTGGACCCCCGATTCGCTATCACAAATATTTAACCGCTATGTCCTTTTCTCAGTTCGGCGACAAATTTACCCAACATTCCGGCATCTCACGTCTGATGGAAGATATGGGCGCGGGCCTGCGTACGCCTGGCACCATCATGCTGGGCGGCGGTAATCCGGCGCAGATCCCGGCGATGAATGACTACTTTCAGCAGCTGCTACAGCGGATGCATGAGGAAGGCAAACTCAGCGAGGCGTTGTGTAACTATGACGGTCCGCGCGGTAAGGCGACGCTGCTGGCGTCGCTGGCAGAACTGCTGAGCGAGCAGCTTGGCTGGCCGATCACCGCGCAGAATATCGCGCTGACCAACGGCAGCCAGAGCGCCTTCTTCTATCTGTTTAACCTGTTTGCCGGTCGCCGGGCCGATGGCAGCAAAAAGCGGGTGCTGTTCCCGCTGGCACCGGAATACCTGGGCTATGCGGATGCCGGTCTGGAAGAGGAGCTGTTTGTCTCGGCGAAGCCGAACATCGAGCTGCTGCCGGAAGGTCAGTTTAAATATCATGTCGATTTCGAACATCTGCCGATGAACGACGAGGTCGGGCTGATCTGCGTTTCGCGTCCGACCAACCCCACCGGCAACGTGATCACCGACGATGAGCTGATGCAGCTGGATGCGCTGGCACAGCAGCATGATGTGCCGCTGCTGATTGACAACGCTTATGGTGTGCCGTTCCCCGGTATTATCTTCAGCGAGGTCCGCCCGCTGTGGAATCCCAACATCATCCTCTGTATGAGTCTGTCAAAACTCGGCCTGCCGGGCGCGCGCTGCGGCATCATCATCGCTGATGAGAAGACGATTTCTGCACTGAGTAACATGAACGGCATCATCAGTCTGGCACCAGGCAGTATCGGTCCGGCCATCGCCCACGAGATGATTGGTCGCGGCGATCTGTTACGTCTTTCTGAAGCGGTGATCAAGCCGTTTTATCAGCAGAAAGTGGAGCAGACGCTTGCGATCCTGCGGCGCTATCTGCCGGAAGATCGCTGCCTGATCCACAAGCCGGAAGGGGCAATTTTCCTCTGGCTCTGGTTCCGCGATCTGCCCATCACGACGGAATTACTTTATCAGCGCCTTAAAGCGCGCGGCGTGCTGATGGTGCCGGGCCACTTCTTCTTCCCGGGGCTGGAGCAGGCGTGGCCGCACACCCATCAGTGTATGCGGATGAATTATGTGCCGGACGCGGAGAACATCGAGCGCGCCGTGCAGATTCTGGCGGAAGAGGTCGACATCGCCTGGCGCGACAGCTAATCCTGCCGCTCGCGTAACGACAGCTGGCACCACTGTGCCAGCTGCTGAATCGCCTGTTCCACCTCCCGGTTCCAGCCGAAACCGGCATTGAGCCGGAAGCAGTGGTCGTAACGCGAATCGGTGGCGAAAATGTGTCCCGGCGCAATGCCGATACCCGCATTGCGCGCTTTCAGAAACAGCTCACGAACGTTCAGCGCCTGCCGGGGCATTTCAACCCACAGTACGTATCCCCCCTCCGGATCGGACACCCGGGTTCCCGCCGGAAACGCCCGCAGCACCGACTGTCGCATTTCATGGATCTGCCGTGCCAGCTCGCGCCGCAGCTTGCGCAGGTGAGCGTCATAGCCGCCGCTGCGCAGCAGCTCCGCCACCGCCGCCTGGGACAGCACCGAGGTGCCCATGGTCGAGGTATATTTCAGCGAGGCGATTTTACGCATGTAGTTGACGCTGTGAACCCAGCCGATGCGGATGCCGGGCGCCACCGTTTTCGAAAAGCCGCTGCAGAGAATGGCGTTGGGGCTGAATGCGCGCATCGGAAAGGGACGGCGCTCGCCAAAGGCGGTATCACCAAAGATATCATCCTCAATGATCACCACATCGTTTTCATCGGCCTGACGGGCAATATAGGCTTTCTGCTCATTAGGAATGCTCTTTCCCAGCGGATTGTTGACGTTGCAGAGGGTGAGAAAGATCCGTACCGCCCGGCGCTGAAACAGCCCGGTCAGCTTCGCGACATTGATATATCCCTCTGCTCCCGCTTCCACTTCGATTACCCGCAGATTGAGGTTATGCAGCATCTGCAGCAGGACAAAATAGCAGGGAGACTCCACCGCCACGACATCGCCCGGCTGGGTGGTTGCCCGCAGTGACAGGGAGATCGCCTCGATGCAGCCGTTAGTGATCAGAATATCGTCGGCGCTGATATTGCAGCCATAATCGACTGCGCGGCGGGCAATTTCCATTTTCAGCGGCGCATAACCGGTGCCCTTGACCGTATTGCCGAGCAGGGCCGGTTTGCTGTAGCCCATCTGACGCATCAGCAGGCCGATACGCCTGACCGGATAGAGCGCGCTGTCGCCGTTAGCGAGATCGAGCCGTACCCGGCAGTCTGAGCCGAGCATCGCCAGATGCAGTTCGGTCTGCTCATCCAGCGGGGCAATGGCGTGGGGCTGTTCGCTGACGGCGGGCAGCTGACGCGCCAGGGGCCGCTCCGGGGCCACGAAAAAGCCCGATTTAGGACGGGCGACGGCATAACGCTCATCTTCCAGCGTGCGCAGGGTTTTCAGCGCGGTGGTGTGGCTGACATTGTACTGGGTCGCCAGCGTACGCACCGACGGCAGACGGCTGTCGGGTGCCAGCGAACCGGCATGAATGGCCTGTTTAATCTGTTCGGCTATCTGGCGGTAACGACTGCGCTGACTCTCCTGTTCCCCGACAACATCGGCCATCTGTTCCACCCCATATCGCGCTGATCTGTGCATATTCAACAGAGTACATTCAAAGTACTTTAGGCTGCATCTCTTAATTATTCATGACGCTAAACAGTCCGGCGGCGCCGGGCTCAGGCCACCGCGTGGTGCCGTTCACCTGAGGGAAAAGTGAGAAATGAATAATCTGCCCGCCATGATGAAGGCGATTGAGGCTTATCTGTCACCCGCCATGATTGCGTCGGCGCAGCGCTGTGCGGCCCGCCTGCTGGCGGTGTTACCCCGGACGCAGCAGCCTGAGGAGAACCGTGTGCTGCTCGCCTATGGCGGGGGAAAAGACAGCAGCTACATGGTGGCCTGGGTACGCTACATCCAGGGGGTAATCTGGCAGCAGCAGGGCAGCACCTTCTCGCTGCGGGTCAGCACCAACCGCCATGCGGGGATGAACCAGAGCGTGATGGAGAATATCGATCGTGTTTATCAGGCGCTGGCCATGCACGATGATGAACGGGTGGAGTGTCTGGTGGTGGATGGCCTGCTGATCCGGCCTTTTGCCCGCGACCTGCCAATGCCGGAGAGCGTGCGGCAGCAGAATCGCAACGATGTGCTGATGAATGGCCACCGGTTCCGTGCCGATGCCCGTTCGACCTTCTGCAACGCCTGCAATCTCAGCATGATGAACTCCTTTGGCCTGGCGGCGGACTACAACGGTGGCGTGGATCTGATTATCACCGGTGACTCACCGCAGGAGCAGGCCGCCTATCTGGCCTGGGCACGCCATCTCTCACGCCTGTTTGATGCACCAGTGGCGGACAAAAGCCAGGGCTTCAGCGGGTTTCTGCAGACGCTGGACGGCGTTGCCGGGCGCTATTTCAGCGAGGTGCATGGTGCCGATCAGCTGACGCCCGCTCATCGCATCACCCATCAGCTGGCGCGCAATCCGCTGTTTTTCAATATCTATCAGGACACCGCCTATGAAGCGGGCGCGCACTGGGCGCTGCTCAGCGAATTTATGGGCTTCCGCTTCGATGCCCTGATGTTCAGTTTTTCCGAGTCTGACTGCGGTAACCCGACACTGATGGCGCACCTGCGTGGTCTGCGGGCAGAGACGCTGCTGCAGCGCAGCTATGCCGAAGGGATACGTGAATATGTCCGTTTTGCGCTGGCGCTGATGGCGCAGAAAGACTTTCCGCCCGCGCTCATCGACGAGATGGCGGCGCGCTATCAGGATGAGGCCGCTATCGAGCGGCAGCGGCAGCGCGCGGCAGACTTTGCGCTGGCGGCATTTGATCTGCACGAAGAACAGCTGATCTGCCTGATCTACTCCCCCTTCCTCGGGCGGGGAGTGCAGCTCGGACAGTGGCTGGCGCAGCGGCAGATTCTGTCCGATGAAGCGGCGATCCGCGACCTGCTCGATCAGCGCAGCGAGGATCGGGCGCTGGCACAGCAGCTAACGCAGCTCTCCGGCATGACGCTGACGCAGATGCGGCACTGCTGGCAGAGCAGGCCAGTCAGCTCGCTGCTGGAGGGAAAAAGTGACGATCCGCTGTCACGCGTCCTGCGCTTTGATCCCCATAAGGCGGTGATTCAGGTCCGTAACGGTGTGCTGAACGACACCGTGACGGAAATCATTTCCGGGCGTTGACCCGGTAAGGCAAGGCGATGAAGAAGATTTTCCTGCAAATTGGCGCCACCCGCGACGGACTTAATCCCTGGTGTGCGGTGGCGAAGCGCGACGGTTACTTTACCGTGCTGGCGGAGATGGGCGACTTTGTCGATTACCAGTCGATCAGCCTGGCGCAGCCCTTTGATCTGATCATTCGCCTCGACCGCCCTGAAAATCCGTGGGAGGTCATGCAGGCCTATCTGCACGCCGGCTTACTGACGCATCCGACGGTGGTGCTGGCGGGCTTTGAAACCTATAACGTCAGTGCCGGACGGCTGCGCGAGATGCTGGCCGGGCCGGACGCACCCGCCGCCTTTATCCCGCTGGATAAATATGCGCAGCGCATGGCGCTGAAAAAAGCCTGGCCGCGCTTGCCGCAGCCGGAGTTCCGCTTTTTCGCCTCGCCACTCAGCATTCTGGATGCCAGGCAGGCACTCCTCTATCCCTGTGTCGTCAAACCCGTGGATGGGGGCGGCGGGCTGGGGATCTGGCTGATTGAGCACGCGGGCCAGCTGCACAGTGTGGTGCAGAAGCTGGTGCAGACCATGAACTACGGCGGGCGCGGCTTCAGTGGCTTTATTGTGGAAAGCGCGCTGACAGGCCCGGAGTTTTCGCTGCAGGGCGTGGTACATCAGGGGACGCCTCACGCGCTGACCTGCTGTCAGAAAGTGGTTGAGCAGCATCGGGATGCTGAAGGCTGCATCAGCTTCTATGAGTCAGGACATGTGGCGATGGCGGCCACCGCCCTGCCTGCCTCATTCCGTAGCCTGATGCACTTCTGTTGTGAAACCTTTGGCTACCGTCAGGGCGCGTTTCACATCGATTTTATCGTAGTCAACGGCGTGCCGCATTTTCTGGAGATGGGTTTCCGGCTCTCCGGCATGGGGGTGGCCGTGCTGGTGCAGGCGGTGACGGGCATCAACTGGGCGGATATGGCTTTCCGGCTGGAGGCAGGCAGCACGCTGCCCCGTCTGACGTTTGCCGCCTCTGGCGCGATCGGTCAGCTGCGGTTACGGCAACCGGCGCAGCTGCAGGCGGCTGAACGCTGGATCGATCGCCATCAGCAGGGCACGCTGCTGCCCGCGCTCAGATTACCGGCATTGCAGGTTTCACCCCGCTCATCGCTCTATGCCGATCTGACCCGCCATGCGGGCATTCTGGCCACGTTCAGCCTCACCGCGACCGCACGGGAACCAATTATGACTACGTTTCAGCAGATCGCTGATGCTCAGCCCGTCAGCGCAGGGAGAGACAAAGTATGTGCAGGATGATTATGGCGCACGGCCAGTTCGACAGCGCGCAGATTCTGGAGGCGGCGCGCGCCATGAGCTGCGGCGAAAGCGCCGATCACGATGGCCCGATAAAATCGCACCCCAACGGCTGGGGCTGCCTGTGGCTCGAGGAGGGGGAGATCCGCACGCTGCATGGCACCGGCCCGTTCGCCGACGCGCTGCCGGATATTGATGTGGGTCGCCTGCGCAGCCGGTTTCTGGCGGTACATGTCCGCCACGCCACGCTGAGTAAAAATCAGGGGATGGCGTTTTCTCATCCGCTGTGGCGCAACAGCGGCGGGCATCAGTGGTACATGATGCATAACGGTTTTCTGCCGACGATCTATCGCCACCTCGGACTGGCGGCGTCGCGCTTCGATTCGGAAGAGTATCTGCATTATCTGGTGGACGCGATCACGCCCGCCGATTTTACCCGCGACTATCTGCGCGCAAAGATGGCGCAGGTTGAGCCGGGCGGCAGCGCGGGCAATGCCATTTTCGTTACCCGCGACAAAGCCTGGGCGTGGCAGTGGTATCCGCACGACACCCCCTGGCCCGACTATTTTACGATGCATTTTCAGCAACAGGCGGATTGCACGCTGATCGCCTCTGAACCCGTGGTGATACCTGGTCGCGCCGGCAACTGGCGGCAAATGAACAATCATGAACTTTATGAGATACCGTTTAGGGAGTGATAAAGATGGCAATTTTCAATCAGTTCCGCGTGATTAATCCCAACATGTTTGTGGAATCGACCTGGCTGGATGACATTGTTACCGCCCGGGTGCCGCTGCTGGTGCTGCGCAATTTTCTGACCCCTGCGGTGCGGGAGGCGGTGGTCGCTGACCTGCAGCAGTGCCGGGAAAAGATCCGGGTGTCCCACTATCCCAACGGCGCGCTGACCACGCTTGGCCCCTTTCTGGCGCGCCACACCGCCGCGCCCGATAACTATTTTACCGAGCTGCGTGATATCCAGCCGTCACTGCCCGCCTCGCTGGCGACGCTGCGTGAGCAGATCTACCGCTGGGTTGAGCATGCGCTGCGGCTGGAAAGCCTGCGCGTCGCCCATGAGCCCGGGAAAGGAGACTACGCCGGTTCTGTCGTCCGTTTTCACGCCGATGGCGTCGCCAACCCGCTGCATAACGACAATATCGTGCGCGATGCTGCTGCCACCTCGCTGGCGGTAACTGACATCCTGCATCAGCTCAGCTGCGTGGTCTGCCTGCAGGAATGCAGTGCGGGCGGGGCGCTGCGCATCTTCAACAAAAAGTGGGCGCCGGAGGATGAGCAGTTCAAAACCGCTGGTGAGCTGGGGTATCGCCGTGGCGTGATCGAAAACAGCGAAATTTGCGAATTTTCGCCGCGCAGTGGCGATATTTATCTGTTTAACCCCGCTTTTTATCATGAGATCGATCGGGTCGAAGGGAACACCCGTATCACGATGGGGTTCTTTTTCGGGCTGACCGACAAAAAGATGAAACACGCTATCGCCTGGAGCTAAGCCGGGCTGTGCCAGAAGAGGAGAAGGGAATGACGACGTTTGAAAAAATTACTGCGCTGCTGGATCAGCATCAGGCCAGCTACCGGGTAGTGGAACATGCGGCGGTCGGGCAGACCGATCAGATCAGCGTGATACGCGGCAATGCGCTGAATCAGGCAGCTAAGGCGATGGTGCTGGAGGTCGCGATGCCGGACGGTGCGCCATCGCGTCGGCTGCTGGCGATTGTGCCGGGCGACTGCCGGATCAATTTCAAAAGCGCGGCGCGTGCCATTGGCGGCAAGAAATCCTCTTTTGCCGATCCGGCAGAGGCGCAGGCGCTGACCGGCTGTGTGATGGGGGCGGTGCCGCCTTTTAGTTTTGATGACCGACTGGCGCTGCGGGTGGATACGCGGCTGCAGCAGGCCGGCACGCTGTGGTTTAACGCGGGCGAGCTGGAGAAGTCGATCGCGCTGGCGGTGGATGACTATTTTCGCATCGTGGGGGACGCGTGCTGGGCTGATATTGCTACCCCGATTGCGATTACCGCCTGACGGCGGAACAAGGAGTTTCTGATGTCGGTTAAAGATATGTTGTTAGCGCTGTGCGTGGTGATGGCGTGGGGCGTGAATTTTGTGGTGATCAAGCTGGGGCTGCAGGGCATGCCGCCTTTCCTGCTGGCCGGATTGCGTTTCACCCTGGTTGCGTTTCCCGCCATTTGTTTTGTACGTCGTCCAGCGATTCCGTTGCGCTGGCTGGTGGTTTACGGAATGACCATCAGTTTTGGTCAGTTTGCCTTTCTGTTCCTGGCGATTCAGCTCGGTATGCCCGCCGGGCTGGCCTCGCTGGTGCTGCAGGCGCAGGCTTTCTTTACGCTGCTGCTGGGGGCGCTGCTGCTGGCGGAGAAGCTGCGCTGGAATCACATCACCGGCATTGTCATCGCCACGCTGGGGATGTTTATGCTGGCGACATCAGGAATGGCCGGGCAGGTCAGCGCCGGGGTTACGCTGACCACCATGATGCTGACGCTGTCGGCGGCGCTCTCCTGGGGGCTGGGCAACATCACCAATAAGATCATTATGCGGAACCGCAGCGTGCCGATCATGTCGCTGGTGGTGTGGAGCGCGCTGGTGCCGATCCTGCCTTTCTTTGCCTGTTCGCTGCTGTTTGATGGTCAGGCTGCGATCGTGGAGAGCCTGCTGCATATCAACCTGCAGACCGTGCTGGCGCTCTGCTATCTGGCGTTTATCGCGACGCTGGTGGGCTATGCCATCTGGGGAAACTTACTGAGCCGTTACGAAACCTGGCGCGTTGCGCCGCTGTCGTTGCTGGTGCCGGTGGTGGGAATTATTACCGCGGCGCTGGTACTGGATGAGCACCTCTCCGGGCAGCAGATGCTGGGGGCGCTGGTGATTATTCTGGGGCTGCTGGTGAATGTGTTTGGGGGTGTACTGGGTCAGCGTCTGGCGATGCGAACGCAGTAGTCAGCTAAACATCGCCGCTGACGCGGCCTTTTGTCAGCTTTCTGGCGCACGGCATCTACGGCCTGCGCTTCTGCAGACATAAAAAACGCCGCTAACGCGGCGTTTGTCAGGGTGACGTCTGATTCCGTCTATTACTTCAGAATCTCAATACGGCGTGGTTTCGCCTCTTCCGGCACCAGACGTTCAAGGTCGATGCTCAGCAGACCATTTTCGAGACGGGCGTCGCGTACCACGATGTGATCGGCGAGCTGGAATTTGCGCTCGAAATTGCGCTCGGCAATGCCCTGATACAGGTATTTACGCTCGGCCTGCTCTTCCGGATGCGCCCCCCGCACAGTCAGCACGTTATCGTGCGCCGTGATCTCCAGTTCACTCTGAGAGAAACCGGCCACCGCAATTGTGATGCGATAGTGATTTTCATCGACCAGTTCTACGTTGTAGGGAGGATAGCCGCCGTTGCTCTGATTCTGGTTTGATTCGAGCAGGTTAAACAGGCGGTCAAAACCGATGGCAGAGCGATAAAGTGGGGTGAGATCAAAATTACGCATATTAAGACTCCTGAAATTCAGCAAGTTTTGGCAACCTTCCACGATTGGACAGGCTGGTTACGGCACCTCATCCTCCCTTACGGCAACGATGAGTGCGTCCGTACACTAAAAATGGGTGTCAGAAGCGAATTTTCAAGAGGACAAAACGCAATTTTTTTCGCCAATCTGAGGAAATGACATACACTCAGGATTACTTTTGCCAGACCCGAACGGACTTCGCCCCAGAGTGTTGACGTTGTCTGGCAGGCCAACTCAGCCAGGCGTCTGCCATGGCTGAAGGGATGATGATTATGAAATTTGTGAAGCTCTTACCTCTGGCTGGAATGATTTGCTGCACAATGGCGACAACCGGCTGCTCCAGCATGATGTCTCACACGGGTGCCAGTCAGGGCTACTATCCGGGTACCCGCGCCAGCGCCGATATGCTGACCGACAATCAGACCAGCTGGGCGCTGAAGCCGCTGGCGCTCATTGATCTTCCTTTCTCTGCCGTGCTGGATACGCTGCTGCTGCCGTGGGACTACTATCGCAGCGACAAAGATAAATCGCTCGACTCACCGCGGGAGCGCATCCTGCAGAGCGAAAAACTGGCGCATACGCAGGAAAGCCTGGCGCAGGCGCAGCCGATGCCCGCTATGGCGTCTCAGCCGCAACCGTAAAGAGTTGCCGCCAGCCCGCAACCTCACGCATAAAGGCAATCTGCCTGCCGTCGGGTGACCAGACTACCGCGTCGCCTGACGGCGCCTCGTCTGTGCGGGGCGTCAGCCGCTGACAGGCACCGCTCTCCACGTCACATCGCATCACACTGTTATCACAGATAAAGGCGACTGCCTGTCCGTCCGGATGCCAGCTGAAAGCGGACTGGATGCTGTGGCTGAGCCGGGTGATCTGTCGCGGTTCGCCGCCCTGCGGAGACACCGTCCAGAGCTGAACGACCTGTGCGGTATCGGCCATCAGAAACGCAATCTGGCGACCATCGGGCGTAGTGCGCAGCCAGTGGCGGGGCTGCAACGCGACGCCTCTGCTGTGCGTCAGGCGGCGCTGCTGCACACCGGCCGGTGGCGCAGGTAGCTGCTGGCTGCTGCCCTCCAGCGGACGCTCTCCGGGACGGGCGTAATCCTCCAGCGCCTCGGGCAGGTCAACAATAAAGAGTTCAGGGCGCTTCTCGCCCTGCGCCGTCAGCGTGTCACCAATAAAGGCGATGGCCCAGCGCTGCCAGCTGCCATCCGCTTTCTGATAGCCCCGCTCACCGACCCAGCACTCCTCATAGGCCCGGTTTATCTGATCGCTGCCGGGCGCCGGGTCCGCCTGCGTCTGGCTTACCAGCAGGCAGAAATAGCTGCCGTCATATTCGCGCGGATGCTGCTTTTCCGGCTTCACCGCGCGCAGCGGCACGGCAATGCCAACGTTACGCAGATCGAGACGGCTGTCCCGCTCATGCATCACATGGTCATTGTAGGTAAAGCTCAGGCGCGAACCGTCCGGGCTGAAGACGTGCACATGCGAGCCGCCGCGCAAGGCGCCAGGCGTAAAGGGCGGGGTGATATCGCAGGCATCCAGGTTGACCGCCACGCCGTCCTGCACGATGACGCCGCGCCGGTGGTGGAAGTCATACTGCCAGTCAGCATCAGGATGTTCGGGACCATGAATACAGGCGTAGCGCGGCGGCAGATCCGGGCTGACGGTGACCACCCCGACGTGGGCCCCGTGCTGCGCCCGGTAGAGCACCTCCACCTCACCGGTTATCACATTGACGCGCTCGATGGTCTGGCTGGTAAATGACGCGCCGGAGGGACGCACGTCAAAGGCCAGCCACTGGCTGTCGGCGGTCCAGACATTGATATTGGTGAGCTGATGCTGACGGGCAGCAAAGGTGATCTGTTTTTCTGACATGATGAAACCTGCGGAGAGAGCGTTGCCGGACAAATTACGCGATTCTGTTGCGCGGTGCAGCTTTTTTGCCGGGTTCAGAAAGCCGGGCCCATGCGGCCCGGCAGAGCGCAGGCGGGTTACAGCACCAGCTCTTCAATGGCATGGGCCACGCCATCTTCCATATTGGTTCGGGTAATAAACTGGGCGATCTGTTTGACTGAATCGATAGCATTGCCCATCGCAACGCCCGTGCCGGCGTACTCGATCATCGCCAGGTCATTCTCCTGGTCGCCAATCGCCATCACCTCTTCCTGCTTCAGGCCGAGTTTTTCTGCCAGCATTCTGACGCCCTGGCCCTTGTTCACCCGACGGTCGAGAATTTCGAGGTAATAGGGGGCGCTCTTCAGAATGGTGTAGGTCTGCTTAGCCTGATCAGGCAGGCGGGCAATCGCCGCATCAAGCAGGGCAGGTCGATCAATCATCATCAGTTTCGGGAAGCGCATGGCCCGATCCATCTCCTCCACAGCGCGGTAGCGCACCGGAATACCGGTCAGGCTCGCCTCGTGGATGGTGAATTCACTGATGTCTTTGTTAGGGGTGTAGAGATGGGATTTATCGAACGCCTGAAAATGGACGCCAAGCTCACGCGCCAGCTTCTCCACGTAGAGGTAGTCATCAAAGGTCAGCGTCACCTCTGCCACGCAGTCGCCATTTTCGGCCTGATGAACCAGCGCACCGTTGTTGCTGATCGCGTACTGGCCGGGCACCTGCATATCCAGCTCCATCAGATAGCGCTGGATTCCGACAAACGGCCGGCCCGTGGTCAGCACAATCGCTACCCCTTTTTCGCGTGCACGATCCAGGGCAGATTTCACCCCTGGCGTGATCTCATGTTGCGGATTGAGCAGGGTGCCATCCATATCGATAGCGATCAATTTAATAGCCATAGAGTCCTCGTTGCGCTTGGGTTTTACTCAATGCTAGCGCGATTCAGCGCACATTGACCAGTTTCATGGCGGGCGTGAACGACACCCTGATCGCCAGGGTCAGGCAGTAAAGCAATCGCGATGAATTTTAATCACCGCTTTTCGGATAGTTGCCGGTTCGCCAGGCGCGCAGCAGGGGCGGTGAATGTCGTGCGGGAAGAAAAGGGCAAACATGCCAGGCATCAGCGTAATCACCGACTCGTTCAGCGTCTTCTGGTAAAACACCACGTCGCGCTGCTGAGCAAAATCTTCGGTGATCCGCTGATCGGGGTGGGCGCGGGCTACACCGATGTTCTCGATGCCTGCCAGCAGATACTGAATATCGATGTAGTTAACGTGCGACTCCGCACGGCGTGCGCTGGCCGGTTCAGTCATCATCTCCTGCACCAGACAGAACATCCTGTCGTCGGGCAGGATCGCATATTTCCCGGTCTCCAGCTGACTGAAATCCGTGCTGGCAATCCAGCTTATCGCCTGATCAACGATCGGATGAAAGGCGTGACGTTCTCTGTCCCAGTCGTGACGATCGCAAACAATCATGGTGTAACTCCCTGTCAGGAAATGTGCGCCGGAATAGCGCAAAGAGAGGCAAGAGTAAGGGAGCGGGTCAGGTTAAAACGTGATCGGGATCGCAGCGCACAGTCGGCAGGGCGGGCGCGTTCGGTTTTCCGCCCCTATGGCATAAAAAAAGGCCATCACCGGGGTGATGGCCTCTGCAACAGAAGCTGGCGGTTAAATATCGATGTTAGCCGCTTTCAGCGCATTCTCTTCGATAAAGGCGCGGCGCGGTTCGACCGCGTCACCCATCAGCGTCGTGAACAGCTGGTCGGCACCAATTGCATCTTTAATGGTGACGCGCAGCATGCGACGGCTGTCAGGATCCATGGTGGTTTCCCACAGCTGATCCGGGTTCATCTCGCCCAGACCTTTATAGCGCTGGACGGAGAGGCCGCGACGCGACTCTTTAACCAGCCACTCGATCGCCTGTTCGAAGCTCGCCACCGGCTGACGACGTTCGCCACGCTCGATGTACGCATCTTCTTCCAGCAGACCGCGCAGTTTGCTGCCCAGTGCGCAGATTTTGCGGTATTCCGGGCCCTGGATGAACTCGGCGTCCAGCGGGTAGTCAGTATCCACACCGTGCGTCCGCACGCGCAGTACCGGCTCGAACAGGTTCTGTTCGCGGTTTTCACGCACCTGAGCCAGCCAGGTGCTGCCGTGGGCTTCGCGCTCGGTCAGATAGCTCACCAGACCGTTCAGCCAGGCAGTGACGTCCGTTTCATTGTTCAGATCGCTCAGCGTGTCGTGATAAATCAGCGCACGCAGCATGGCGACCGGATAACGGCGTTCCATCCGCTTGATCATCTTCTGAGTGCTGTTGAATTCAGACACCAGCGACTCAAGTGGCTCACCGGCCAGGGCTGGCGCGCTGGCATTGGTATGCAGCGTCGCCCCATCCAGCGCGATAGCGATCTGATACTGATCCATCGCCTCGTCATCTTTGATGTACTGCTCCTGCTTGCCTTTCTTCACTTTGTAGAGCGGCGGCTGAGCGATATAGACGTGGCCACGCTCAATGATCTCCGGCATCTGACGATAGAAGAAGGTCAGCAGCAGGGTACGGATGTGCGAACCATCAACGTCGGCATCGGTCATGATGATGATGCTGTGATAGCGCAGCTTGTCCGGGTTGTACTCATCGCGACCAATGCCGCAACCCAGAGCGGTAATCAGCGTCGCGACTTCCTGCGACGCGAGCATCTTGTCGAAACGCGCTTTCTCGACGTTCAGGATCTTACCTTTCAGCGGCAGAATCGCCTGGTTCTTACGGTTACGGCCCTGTTTGGCCGAGCCGCCTGCGGAGTCACCCTCCACCAGGTAGATTTCAGAGAGCGCCGGGTCGCGCTCCTGGCAATCCGCCAGTTTGCCCGGCAGACCGGCCAGATCCAGCGCGCCTTTACGGCGGGTCATTTCACGGGCGCGACGCGCCGCTTCACGGGCACGGGCGGCGTCGATGATTTTGCCGACTACGATTTTGGCATCTGCCGGGTTTTCCAGCAGGTATTCGGCCAGCAGTTCATTCATCTGCTGTTCAACGGCCGATTTCACCTCGGAAGAGACCAGCTTATCTTTGGTCTGTGAGGAGAATTTCGGGTCCGGCACTTTCACCGACACCACGGCGATCAGACCCTCACGGGCGTCATCGCCGGTGGCGCTGACTTTGGCTTTTTTGCTGTACCCTTCTTTATCCATGTAGGCGTTCAGGGTACGGGTCATCGCCGCACGGAAACCGGCCAGGTGTGTGCCGCCGTCGCGCTGCGGAATATTGTTAGTGAAGCAGTAGATATTTTCCTGGAACCCATCGTTCCACTGCAGCGCCACTTCCACGCCAATGCCATCTTTCTCGTTAGAGAAATAGAACACGGTCGGGTGGATGGGGGTTTTGTTCTTGTTGAGATACTCAACAAACGCCTTGATGCCGCCTTCGTAATGGAAATGATCGCTTTTGCCATCACGCTTGTCTTCCAGACGGATCGACACGCCCGAGTTCAGGAACGAGAGTTCACGCAGGCGTTTCGCCAGAATGTCATACTCGAAGTCGCGGACGTTGGTAAAGGTTTCGTAGCTTGGCCAGAAACGCACGCGGGTGCCGGTTAAATCGGTATCACCGGTGATCGTCAGGGGGGCCTCAGGGACGCCGTGGACGTAGATCTGCTGGTGCACTTTGCCTTCGCGACGGATAGTCAGCTCCAGCTTCTGCGACAGGGCGTTAACGACAGAGACACCTACGCCGTGCAGGCCGCCGGAAACTTTATAGGAGTTATCATCGAACTTACCGCCCGCATGCAGCACGGTCATAATCACTTCAGCGGCGGAAACGCCCTCTTCTTCGTGAATGCCGGTAGGAATGCCGCGTCCATCATCCTGCACCGAAACGGAGTTATCCGCATGGATGGTGACCACAATGTCACTACAGTGACCAGCGAGCGCTTCGTCGATTGCGTTATCCACGACCTCGAATACCATGTGATGCAGACCGGTACCGTCATCGGTATCGCCGATATACATGCCCGGGCGTTTGCGTACCGCATCAAGTCCTTTCAGGACTTTAATACTTGAGGAGTCATAAGAATTCGACATCAACGTTTCTCGCTCATTTTAATCTTCAGGTTGAACCGCTATTTTACCCTGTTCCACGCGGAACATCTTGCCCTTTTCGTCGCTCATGTCGATTACATGTCCGGCCGAAATGGCGCTGACAAACACCTGAGCCCGGGTGGCTTTTAACCGCTCCGCCAGCAGGCGACGGCGGCTTTCATCCAGCTCAGAAGCAAAGTCATCAATGAGGTAAATACAGCGGCGTCCGCTCTGGCTTGTCAGGAACTCGCCCTGTGCCAGACGCAATGCACACATCAGCAGTTTTAACTGCCCGCGTGAGAGTAAATCTTCTACCGGCGTTCCTTCGGCCCGGATCCGGAAATCGGCTTTATGCGGGCCGCTGGCGGTATAGGTCAGCGCGCGATCGCGTTCGAAGTTACGCTCCAGCAGTTCGCCATAGTCGCTCTCCTTATCCCAGCCGCGCTGGAAAGAGAAGCGCAGTTCAAATTCCGGCAGGAACTGGCTGCAGGTGGCGGTGATCTCCGCAGAAATCGCCGCGCTGTATTCCGCGCGCCACTGGCTGATCTGTTCCGCCAGCGGAACCAGCTCCTGATCCCAGGGACGGATCTGACTGTAACGTGAAACCTGGCGCAGCGCAGCGTTTCGCTGCTTAAGCAGGCGACGCAGATTGTTCCAGGCGTTAAAAAAACCGGGCGTATTGTGAAAACAGCCCCAGTCGACATAGGCTCTGCGGTATTTGGGGCCGCCATTGAGCAGACTAAAGCCTTCCGGCGTAATAAGCTGCATCGGCAGCAGCTGCGCCAGCTCCGCGACTTTGTGACCATCGCTGCCGTCAATGCGAACCTTGCTGTCACCGGCACGGTTTTTGGTCAGCCCGACTGAAATCTCCCGCTCTTTGCTTTCCAGCCGTCCGTGCAACACGAAGGCTGCCTCGTCATGACGTATGACGCGCCCCGCCTGCAGGCTGCGAAACGACCGGCCATGCCCCAGCGTATGAATGGCCTCTAGCACACTGGTTTTGCCGCTGCCGTTGACCCCAACCAGAAAGTTAAAGCCCGGCGCCAGCTGCAGGTCAGCCTGCTCAATATTACGAAAATCTTTGATAAGAAGGCGGGTTAAAGCCATGAATCAATCCAGCGTGAAGGGCAGTGATCGGGATGAAATGGGTTTTGCCTTTTAGCGATCCAGGACGTTAATGCCGGGACAGGGTTTGCCCGGTATCTGCGTCACCAGGCTGTCGGCGTCGCCGCCAGTCTGATGACGGCCAGCGCACAGGCCCTGGGAGCATACTGAAGTATGTGACCAGGGACGAGCACTGCCCGGAATCAGACTGGCAAGTAAGCCAGGCCGATATATTCTACAGGCGCATGGGCATCACGACATAGGCCGCGGCAGGACTCGCCACATCCTCAATCTGCACGCTCGACACGGAGTCAGTCAGCAGCAGACGGACGTTTTCACACTTCAGTGCATTCAGCACATCCAGCACGTAACTGACGTTAAAGCCGATTTCCAGTTCGGTGCCGTTGTAGCTGACATCCAGCATCTCTTCCGCTTCTTCCTGTTCAGGGTTATTCGCGGTGATCTTCAGCTGATTTTCGGTGATATAGAGGCGAACACCACGGAACTTCTCATTCGAGAGGATCGCAGCACGGGCAAAAGCCTGCTTAAGCAGATCGCAGCCCGCTTCCAGTGCCTTGTCCGGATTTTTTGGCAATACGCGGCGATAATCGGGGAAACGGCCATCCACCAGCTTGGAAGTAAAGATATAATCGCCCACGTGTGCCCGGATATTGCTGCCACCAATCTGCACCTGCAGCGGTGTCTCACCGCCATCCAGCAGTCGCAGCAGCTCAATTACCCCTTTGCGCGGCACAATCACGGAGTGGCTCGGCAGCGCCTGACCGATCGGCATTGAGCAGACAGCCAGACGGTGGCCATCAGTCGCGACGGTGCGCAGCTCTTCCCCTTCGGTTTCAAACATCATGCCGTTGAGGTAGTAACGCACATCCTGATGCGCCATCGAGAACTGAGTCGCTTCGATCAGCCGTTTCAGCGTCGCCTGGGGCAGGGTAAATTCGACTTCGCTCTGCCAGTCATCCAGATTCGGGAAGTCGCTGGCGGGCAGCGTCGACAGTGAAAAGCGGCTGCGGCCAGAGCGCACCAGCATACGATCGCCTTCCAGCGACAGCGTAATTTCGGCACCTTCCGGCAATCCGCGACAGATATCGAGAAATTTCCGGGCCGGAACGGTGGTGGCGCCAGGTTCGTGCGCCTGTGTCAGCGCCACGCGCGCGACCATCTCCATTTCCAGATCGGTACCGGTCAGCAACAGCGAACCTTCCGTCACCTGCAGCAGCAGGTTGCCGAGGATTGGCAGCGTCGGACGACCACCCAGTGGGCCACTTACTTGTTGCAGCGGCTTCAGCAGCTGCTCACGTTCAACAATAAATTTCATAGCGTCAGGAAGATAATGTTCTGATGAGATTAGAGAAATCTTCTTTGATATCGTGGCTCTCTTCACGCAGCTGCTCAATCTTGCGGCAGGCATGAAGCACCGTGGTATGGTCGCGACCCCCAAAAGCATCACCAATTTCTGGCAGGCTGTGGTTCGTCAACTCTTTCGCCATCGCCATCGCCATCTGGCGCGGACGCGCTACCGAGCGCGAACGGCGCTTGGAGAGCAGATCCGCAACCTTGATTTTGTAATATTCCGCGACGGTCTTCTGAATATTATCAATGGTGACCAGCTTTTCCTGCAGCGCCAGCAGATCGCGCAGTGCCTCACGCACGAAGTCGATGGTGATCGCCCGGCCGGTGAAGTTGGCATTGGCAATCACGCGATTCAGCGCCCCTTCCAGCTCACGCACGTTAGAGCGCAGACGCTTGGCAATAAAGAAGGCGACTTCACCTGGCAGACGGATATCATTTTCGTCCGCTTTTTTCATCAGGATCGCAACACGGGTTTCCAGCTCAGGAGGCTCAATTGCCACTGTTAATCCCCAGCCGAAACGCGATTTAAGGCGATCTTCGACGCCGTTAATCTCTTTAGGGTAGCGATCTGACGTCAGGATGATCTGCTGGTTACCCTCTAACAAGGCATTAAAGGTGTGGAAGAACTCTTCCTGTGAACGCTCTTTATTCGCAAAGAACTGGATGTCATCGATCAACAGCGCATCCACAGAGCGGTAGTAGCGTTTAAACTCTTCGATCGCATTGTTCTGCAGGGCTTTGACCATATCCTGCACAAAACGCTCGGAGTGCATATACACCACTTTGGCGTTGGGTTTACGGGCAATAATGCCGTTGCCTACCGCGTGCAACAGGTGCGTTTTGCCGAGACCGGTGCCGCCATAGAGAAACAGCGGGTTGTAAGCACCGCCGGGATTATCCGCCACCTGGCGTGCCGCCGCGCGCGCCAGCTGGTTAGATTTACCCTCGACGAAGTTATCGAAATTATGACGGTTATTCACATTCGAGCGATACGTGACGTCGGCTGGCGCCGGAACGTTATCCCAGCTGGGACGTACGATCTGCGCCGGCGCCGGACTCACGTGGCTTTGCACCGGCATCACGGGCGCGCTGACGCTCGCCATGACCGGCTGGCTCACTGCGGCCGCAGGCTGCTGAACCGGACGCGTGCCGACTTCAAAACGCAGCGCCGGCACATTCGGCCCGCAGAATTCGTTCAGCAGTGCATTAATGCTATTAAGGTATTTGTCCCGAACCCAGTCGAGTACGAAGCGATTTGGAGCATACAAGGCAAGCGTATTGTCGTTTAACTCAGCCTGCAGTGGACGGATCCACATGCTGAATTCGGTGGCAGGAAGCTCATCCTGCAAACGGGCAAGACACTGTTGCCAAAGCGTAAGTGACACGGCGGACTCCACTCGTACAAATTCGATAAGAATAGTAGGCGTTACTCTAAGAAACGTTCATTTTTTGACACAGACGAAAGAAAGCGCCTGCGACCGCTATCAGCGGTTTTCCAGCCTGCAATCAGCGGAGGATCGTCAGCGGAAGGGCGGATCATAGCGCAAAGCGAGACAGAGATCTTCCCTTTCTACACAGTTTTGATCCTTTTTATCCACAGGCCTGAGGCGCGCAAAGAAGTTTACGCCAGTTGCCGGAAAAACCCGCAGGGATCTGGCGAAAAGCGTCAGAATTTCGGACGATGTCTCGTTTTATCCCCACGATCCCGCCTCCCGATCGTAATAAGATCCCGTACGATCCTTGCGCTTTAGAGCGGAGCCCGTATAATTCCCCACCCGACATTGCGCCCCAAAGCAAAATGTCGGAACTCAGCGGGCTGTATGCGGGTTTTCAGGTACCGTGCCACGCGAAGTAAATTGACTCGGGACTGTACAATTATTACAATCCCGCCTCTTTATTAAAGACACATTGAGGCGTCGGTCGATTTACTGGCCCGAAACGCGTCACCCAGTGAAAATTTTCAAGTTTAGGTAGAAACCGCCATGAAACGCACTTTTCAACCGTCCGTACTGAAGCGCAACCGTTCACACGGTTTCCGTGCTCGTATGGCAACAAAAAATGGTCGTCAGGTTCTGGCACGTCGTCGTGCTAAAGGCCGCTCTCGTCTGACCGTTTCTAAGTAATAAAGCAAGCCCTGATGGGTAAGCTCGCATTTCCCAGGGAGTTACGTTTGTTAACTCCCACTCATTTCACTTTCGTCTTCCAGCAGCCACAACGGGCTGGCACGCCGCAAATCACTATTCTCGGCCGCCTTAACGCGCTGGGGCATCCCCGTATCGGTCTCACCGTCGCTAAAAAACATGTGAAACGTGCGCATGAACGCAACCGGATCAAGCGATTGACCCGCGAAAGCTTTCGCCTGCGTCAGCATGAACTGCCGTCGATGGACTTCGTGGTTGTCGCGAAGAAGGGGGTTGCCGACCTGGACAACCGTATGCTGGCGGAAGCGTTGGAGAAATTATGGCGTCGTCACTGTCGCCTGGCGCGCGGCTCCTGATCGTCCTGATACGCGTCTATCAACGCGGTATCAGTCCATTACTGGGACCACACTGTCGGTTTCATCCTACCTGCTCTCATTATGGAATTGAGGCGTTACGCAGGTTTGGCCTGATAAAAGGCAGTTGGTTGACATTAAAACGCGTATTAAAATGCCACCCCTTAAACCCGGGTGGTGACGATCCTGTGCCGCCAAAAACCTTTGATACCAGAGAACATTAACGATGGATTCGCAACGCAATCTCTTTCTCATCGCTTTTCTGTTCGTGTCCTTTATGATCTGGCAAGCCTGGCAGACGGACCACGCTCCGCAGCCACAGCAGACGCAGACCACACAAGGCACTAACAGCGTAGCGGGTGATACCGCCAGTCAGGGTGTACCGGCCAGCGGTCAGGGCCAGACGATCACCGTTAAGACTGATGTCCTGTCATTGAATATCAACACCCGTGGCGGTGATGTTGAGCAGGCTCAACTGCTGACTTTCCCGGACAAACTGGGTTCTGATCAGCCGTTCCAGCTGCTTGAAACGACGCCAGCGTTTGTTTATCAGGCACAGAGCGGATTAACCGGTCGTAACGGCCCGGATAACCCGAACAACGGCGCGCGTCCGCTGTTCACTGCCGCGCAGGATCACTTCGAGATGGCCGATGGCCAGTCCGAACTGCGCGTGCCGATGACCTTTACTGCTGAAAATGGCGTGGTTTACACCAAGACCTTCATCTTCAAGCGTGGCGAATATGCCGTTAATGTCGATTATCATGTCAACAACACCACCCAGCAGCCGCTGGAAGTGTCCCTGTTTGGCCAGCTGAAGCAGACCATTGATCTGCCTAAGCATCGCGATACCGGCAGCAACAACTTTGCTCTGCACACCTTCCGTGGCGCGGCTTACTCCACCAGCGATTCGAAATATGAGAAGTATAAATTCGACACCATCGCGGATAATGAGAACCTGAGCACGACGACCAGCAACGGCTGGGTAGCCATGCTGCAGCAGTACTTTGCCACAGCCTGGGTTCCGCGCACCAACGGCACCAACACCCTTTACACCAGCAATCTGGGTAATGGTGTTGCGGCCATTGGCTACAAATCTGCACCGGTCACCATTGCCGCAGGCGCACAGCAGAATCTGGGAGCCACGCTGTGGGTCGGTCCGGAAATTCAGGACAAGATGGCCGCGATTGCGCCACACCTTGATCTGACCGTCGATTATGGCTGGTTGTGGTTTATCTCTCAGCCGCTGTTCAAGCTGCTGAAATTCATCCACAGCTTCATCGGTAACTGGGGCTTCTCCATTATCGTCATCACCTTCATCGTGCGTGGCATCATGTACCCGCTGACCAAAGCGCAGTACACCTCGATGGCCAAGATGCGCATGCTGCAGCCAAAAATTCAGGCGATGCGTGAGCGTCTGGGTGACGACAAGCAGAAGCAGAGCCAGGAAATGATGGCCCTGTATAAAGCAGAGAAAGTGAATCCGCTGGGTGGCTGTCTGCCACTGGTGATTCAGATGCCAATCTTCCTGGCACTCTACTATATGCTGTCAGGCTCGGTTGAGCTGCGTCATGCGCCATTTGTACTCTGGATCCATGACCTGTCAGCGCAGGACCCGTACTATATCCTGCCGATTCTGATGGGCATCACCATGTTCTTCATTCAGAAGATGTCACCGACCACCGTGACCGATCCGATGCAGCAGAAGATCATGACCTATATGCCCGTGATCTTCACCGTCTTCTTCCTGTGGTTCCCGTCAGGTCTGGTGCTGTACTACATCGTCAGCAACCTGGTCACCATTCTCCAGCAGCAGCTGATCTATCGCGGCCTGGAAAAACGTGGTCTGCATAGCCGCGACAAGAAGAAAGCGTAAGCCCTCGCGGGCACTGTCCCGCGCGGAAAAAGTCTAATCTCAGGCGGTCAAAGCGACCGCCTGTGTTTTTTGTAGCGAGAGAATATTTATGAGCCACAGCGATACTATTGTTGCCCAGGCAACGCCGCCCGGCCGTGGCGGCGTCGGCATTCTGCGTATCTCCGGCGCGCAGGCGGCAGAGGTCGCCCGTCAGCTGCTGGGCAAGCTGCCGAAGCCGCGGTATGCCGACTATCTGCCCTTCACTGACAGCGACGGCAGCGTGCTGGATCAGGGCATCGCGCTGTGGTTCCCGGGTCCGAACTCCTTTACCGGCGAAGATGTGCTGGAGCTGCAGGGCCACGGCGGCCCGGTGATCCTCGATCTGCTGCTGAAGCGTATCGTGGCGCTGCCGGGCGTGCGTATCGCCCAGCCAGGTGAGTTTTCAGAGCGGGCGTTTCTGAATGACAAGCTCGACCTTGCGCAGGCCGAAGCGATTGCCGACCTGATCGATGCCAGTTCTGAGCAGGCAGCCCGTTCGGCGGTGAACTCGCTTCAGGGCGTTTTCTCCACGCGGGTTAACGCCCTTGTGGAGGCGCTGACTCACCTGCGGATCTATGTTGAAGCCGCGATCGACTTCCCGGATGAGGAGATCGACTTCCTCTCTGACGGAAAAATCGAAGCGCAGCTGAACAGCGTGATTGGCGACCTGGACGCAGTCCGTGCCGAGGCGCGTCAGGGCAGCCTGCTGCGTGAAGGGATGAAGGTGGTAATAGCGGGTCGGCCTAACGCGGGCAAATCGAGTCTGCTGAACGCGCTGGCAGGCCGTGATGCCGCGATTGTCACAGACATTGCGGGCACCACCCGTGACGTCCTGCGTGAGCATATTCATATCGACGGCATGCCGCTGCATATCATCGATACCGCCGGGCTGCGCGAGGCCAGCGACGAAGTGGAGCGCATCGGAATTGAGCGCGCCTGGCAGGAGATCGAACAGGCGGACCGCGTGCTGTTCATGGTGGACGGCACGACGACTGACGCCACCGAAGCGGCGGCTATCTGGCCCGATTTCATCTCCCGTCTGCCGCCGGCACTGCCGGTGACCGTGGTGCGCAACAAGGCGGATGTCACTGGTGAGCCTCTGGGCCTGACCGAGATCAACGGCCACACGCTGATTCGCCTCTCGGCGCGCACCAGCGAGGGCGTCGAGGCGCTGCGCGATCACCTCAAAGCGAGCATGGGCTTCGCCGGCAACATGGAAGGGGGCTTCCTGGCGCGCCGTCGTCATCTGCAGGCGCTGGAGCTGGCGGCGACGCATCTGGATCAGGGCCGGGCGCAGCTGCTCGGTGCCCGGGCCGGTGAACTGCTGGCGGAGGAGCTGCGCGTGGCGCAGCAGGCGCTGAGCGAGATCACCGGCGAGTTCACCTCCGACGATCTGCTGGGCCGCATCTTTTCCAGTTTCTGTATCGGTAAATAATCCCCTGGCCTGACGGTGCCCGCCGTCAGGCCTTTTACTTTCCCTGTTATTCCCGCTTCTGCCCCGATTCTTGCTGATATGTTATTTTGCGGCGGCACCGCGTTGTCGTATAACGATAAATGCGCCGATCAGCGGGGCGGCCAGAGTGCGCCGCGCGTCACCTCCGCCTCCCCGTATCCGGCCGGAAGCAGACCCACTACGTGAACATTGCTGGCCGAACCGTTTGCCAGAGGAAAGGAGAGTTACATGAGTACACCGCTCGACAATGCCGCACTGGATACCCTGTTCAACGACGCCCGTACCCACAGTTACTGGCAGGATAAGCCGGTTGATCGCGCCCTGCTGGAACAGCTCTACAATCTGACGGTGCTGGGTCCGACCTCGGCAAACTGCCTGCCTGCGCGTTTTGTTTTCGTCACCTCGGCGGAGGGGAAAGAGAAGCTGAAACCGGCCCTGTCGTCTGGCAATCTGGACAAAACCCTGAGCGCACCCGTGACGGTGATTGTGGCCTGGGATCGCGAGTTCTATGAGCAGCTGCCCGCCCTGTTCCCGCATGCGGATGCGCGCAGCTGGTTTACCGGCAGCCCGGAAGCGGCAAAAGAGACGGCTTTCCGTAACAGCAGCCTGCAGGCGGGTTACCTGATCCTCGCGGCCCGTTCGCTGGGGCTGGATGCCGGTCCGATGTCCGGTTTTAACCCGGAAAAAGTTAACGAGGCCTTTTTTCCGGACGGCCAGTATCAGGTTAACCTGCTGATCAACCTCGGCTACGGTGAGGCGTCAAAACTGCATCCGCGCCTGCCGCGCCTGAGCTTTGAGCAGGCAAGCCGTTTCGCCTGATGCCGCCCGCGTCGCGATTCAGTCGCGACGCGCAGGGTTCGCCTTAACCGATCATTCTGCTTAGCGGCGCAGCATCTTCTGCAGGCGTTTTTGCTGCCAGCGCTGCATTGCGCCATGAAAAACAAAGATCCGCATCGCCCGGACGACCAGCAGCGCGCCCCAGATCGCCGCCACCCAGAGTGACCAGTGCGTTGCCGGTGCCGTCATGCGGTTAAGCACGAACAGCAGCCCGCACACCACCACCGCCGCGATCAGCGAACGGTAAAAACGTGCTTCACCGGCTATCCTGCTACGTGCTTCATGAATCCGCTGATCCAGCGCCTGATCCTCGCCGTTCTGCGGCCCGGTCAGATCCCCTACGCTCACTTCAAAGACGGCAGCCAGCGCACTCAGAGTTTCCAGACCTGGCTTTTCGCCATTCTCTATTCGCTGGACGGTGCGGGTGCTCAGCCCCGCCATTTCTGCCAGCTGTTCCTGTGACCATGCCCGGGCCAGACGATATGCTTTAAATCTGTTAATGTTGCTCATGCGCGTTCTCCGTAATAACAGACAGGTGGAAAGTGTGCGGCATAACGTCTGGCAACAACACGATCCGCACCCGACAGCGACCCGACAACCGCATGACAGCAGGGCCCGCTGGCAGTCGGGAGAGACAACAACCCCGATTCTGCGGCATGCATGAATAAATGTACGCCCCTTATCCCCTTTCTGTCCCACTCATCCTATTCCGAATCTGTCCTCTTCTTTGTGTTGCCGGATGCATTAAGTTAAGAAAATTCTTACAATGCGCCTGATGATTATCTGACCATTTTCACGGAGCGACAGATGGCTGGTCATTTTGTACGCTGGACGGGCGACCCTGGCTTTCCGGCTCATGATTTACGCATTCCCCAGGTGATTACGGACACGGCTCAGCAGTTTGCTGACCGGCGGCGTGGGCGGTTTCTTGCCGCACGTATTCTGCTGGCACAGCTGATGCAGAGAATATATGGCATTCAGGAGCTGCCGCCCCTGGTCATCCGGAGCAACGGACGGCCGGTGTTTGCCGACAGCGACCTGCCTGATTTCAGCATTGCCTATACCGGCAATACGGTGGGCGTGCTGCTGGCAGAGGAGGGAGGACGAGCCGGTCTGGATATGGAGATTGTGCATGCACGCAGCCGGCAGGCGCAGGCGCAGCTGATTCAGGCATTAACCTCTGGCGAGCTTGCCTGGATCAATGCCCAGCAGGATGTCATGGAAGCGGTGACCCAGATCTGGACATTGCGCCAGAGCATTCTCAAGCTGACGGGTGAGGTCGCGCGGGGACTCGATTCGCTGCGCCTGTTGCCGGGGGCGGGGCGGCTGCGATCGTCGCTCTATCCCGATATTCAGGTCGTGTGTGATGCGGAGCCGATGCTGGTCTGGTCCTGTGCCCTGTCATCGGCGACCCAGCGTCTGCATCTGTGGGAGATGGACAGTGACTTTCAGTGGCGCGCACTACGCGAAATTGAGATGGGGAAACCTGATATCGGACCGCATGCCCTGCGGCTGACCAGCCTGCCTGGCGAACGCAGGCTGCATCCTGAAACGTGAACAGCCGCAACCTGCAGGTTGCGGCAACAGGCAGACTCAGTGCGCGTCGATAAAGACAATCTTCAGCACAAACAGCAGGGCGACAATCACCACACAGGGGCTGATTTCACGCCAGCGCCCGGTGCCGGCCTTCATGACGCAAAACGCGATGAACCCCAGCGCGATGCCTTCGGTGATCGAAAAACTGAACGGCATCATGGCGGCGGTGACAAAGGCCGGAACGGCTTCCGTTAAGTCATCCCAGCGCACGCGCGACAGGCTGGCTGTCATCAATACCCCAACATAAATCAGCGCGCCCGCTGCGGCGTAGCCAGGCACCATCGCGGCCAGCGGCGACAGAAAGGTCACCAGTAAAAACAGCAGACCGGTCACGACCGCCATCAGGCCAGTGCGTCCTCCAATCGCCACACCCGAAGAGCTCTCAATGTAGGCGGTCACAGAGGAGGTGCCTGCCAGCGCGCCACTCACCGAGCTGATGCTGTCGACATAAAGCGCCTGCTGCATCCGGGGAAAGGTGCCGCTTTCGTTGGTCAGGCCTGCTTTGTCGGTTACGCCAATCAGCGTGCCGGAGGAGTCGAACAGGTTAACCAGCATAAAGGAGAAGATGACGCCCGCCATGCCGATGTTAAATGCGCCTTTAATATCCACCTGCCCGACAACGGAGGAGACAGAAGGCGGCATGGAGAAGAGGCCGGCGAACTTAACGTCGCCCAGCATCCAGCCAATTGCGGTGGTAATCACCATTGAGATCAGCACCGCCGCGTGAATATTGCGTGAGGCCAGAATGGCGATAATAAAGAAGCCCAGTGCACCCAGCAGCACGCTGTGCGAGGTCAGATTTCCTACTGCCACCAGGGTATCGGGGTTCGGCACGATAATACCGGCATTCTTCAGCCCCATCATGGCGATAAACAGGCCAATTCCGGCAGTGATGCCGACGCGCAGGCTCAGCGGGATGTTGGCGATCATCCAGTAGCGGACGCGCAGCAGCGTCAGGATCAGCAGGCCAGCAGCACCCCAGAAGATCGCGCCCATGCCGACCTGCCACGAATAACCCATCGCCCCGACCACGACAAAGGCGAAAAAGGCGTTCAGCCCCATTGCGGGGGCGAGTGCCACGGGCAGATTGGCAAACAGTCCCATCAGAATGCTGCCGAAGGCGGCAATCAGACAGGTGGTTACAAACACCGCCTGCGTATCCATGCCGGCAACGCCCAGGATCTGCGGATTGACAAAGACGATATAGACCATCGTCAGAAAGGTGGTGATACCCGCAATCACTTCGGTACGCACCGTGGTGCCATGTTCCTGCAGCCTGAAAATGCGCTGCAAAACGCCTTGCTTGCTCATGCCGTCCATCCAGAAGAAAAAATCATCGGCGCGTATCCTGGCGATTTTACCAGGGCAATACAATGATTTTTCGCAACCGGTTGCCAGTCTCGCAATCTGCGCTGAGTACGGTAGAGTGTGGAGCACCCCCCTGAATCAAAGGACAGAATCTGATGTCAGTAGAATGCGTCTTTTTCGATTGCGATGGCACACTGGTGGACAGTGAGTTGCTCTGCACCCAGGCCTACGTTAACACCTTTGCCCGTTACGGCCTGACACTGTCGCTGCAGCAGATGTTTGAAAAGTATAAAGGTGTCAAACTCTACGACATCATTCGTGACGTGGGCGACGCACATCAGGTTACGCTCCCAATGGAGGAGGTGGAAACCGCCTATCGGGCGGAAGTGGCGCGACTTTTTGATCAGCATCTGCAACCTATCGCGGGCGCGAAAGCGCTGGTAGAGCAAATTAAGGTACCGATGTGCGTGGTCTCAAATGGAACCGTTAAAAAGATGCAGCACTCGCTGGGCTTAACCGGGATGCTGTCGCTGTTTGAGAATCGCCTTTACAGCGGCTATGACATTCTGCACTGGAAACCCGATCCGGAACTGATGTACCACGCCGCAGAGCAGATGCAGGTGCCGGTTGAGCGCTGTATCCTGGTGGATGACTCTGAAGCGGGCGCCCGCGCCGGTATCGCTGCCGGGATCCCGGTCTACTACTACTGTGCCGACCCGCACAACCCTGACCTGGACCATCCACTGGTCACGCGCTTCGACGACATGGCGCAGCTGCCTGCGCTGTGGCGGGCCCGCGGCTGGAATCTGGTGTAACGCGGTGCTGCCCGCCGACCGCCGCGGCGGTTAACACGGCGCGGTCAGCTGACCAGGTGGCGGGTATCGAGACGTTTCAGCGCCATGCCCAGCAGCAGGCTGCCGCCCAGCGTCAGCCCGAACACCCACGGCAGGTCGAGCCATGGCCGCGACATATCATCGTAATGATTTGTGCGCAGATAGTGAATGAACAGTGCATGAAAGCCGTAGATCGGCAGTGAATAGCGCGCAATCACGGTAAATCCGGGCAGCGTACGCTGGTTCAGGCTGTTTTTAAACACGATTAACAGGCTGAGGGCGGCGATAAACACCAGCGGTCCGCAGTAGAGATACCAGGTATCGTTAAAGGCGCCGTTCACGATCAGCGCCTTTTTCGTGCCCAGCGTAATGCCCGTTACACAGGCGATAAACAGCCCGGCCGCCAGCGGCGTCAGGCCGCGCCGCTGGGTTTCCATGCTGCCGATTGCCCGTCCCAGCAGCGCATAGAGCAGGTAGTAAATCGTATCGCCGCTGACATAGAGGTTTACCGGCAGAAAATGGAACGGCCCCAGCGACTGGCTGACCGTATTGGGGTTGGCGAGCACGGCCAGCACCAGCACCAGCAGCGCCACGTAACGCGCCTGCACATTTTTGACCTGAATCAGCGGCGACAGCAGATAGATGCCGATCAGCGCAAAGAAAAACCACAGATGATAAAAAACCGGCTTCTGCAACATCTTCAGGATTGATCGCCCCTCGCTGATGGGCGTCAGCCAGGTGATATAGGCCAGGGAGACTGCACTGTAGAAGAGCAGGCAGAGCACCAGCCGCAGCAAATGACGCGGCTGGGCGCTGCGTTCGCCGAAGAACAGGTAGCCGGAGATCATAAAGAACAGCGGCACACAGACGCGTGAGGCGGAATTGAGCAGATTCGCCACATCCCAGGTTGTGCCGGTCACCGCCATCGGCCCGGTGATATACCAGGTGGTGGTGTGAATTACGATCACCATCAGGCAGGCGACCGCGCGTAAATTGTCAATCCAGTATATCTTCTGCGGCATGGCATCCTCTTGCGCATAGCGTCCGTGCGGAAAAGGGTAGTCAAATGCGACCCGGCCAACAACTGCTGTCAGCATGATTCGGAGCCCTCTGCATGCCTGCATACAACCCTGCCTGAACGACCCGGCAGTGGCTGGGATTTACGGCTGCACATCGCGCGGTCAAAGGGTATACTGTCGGCCTCTTTTTTTAATCTAACCGAAGCGCGTGCACACTCAACATGCAAAAGTTTGATACCAAAACCTTTCAGGGGCTGATCCTGACCTTGCAGGATTACTGGGCGCGTCAGGGCTGCACCATTGTCCAACCGCTGGACATGGAAGTGGGCGCTGGCACTTCACATCCTATGACCTGCCTGCGCGCACTCGGCCCGGAGCCGATCGCCGCCGCTTACGTGCAGCCATCGCGCCGTCCGACCGATGGCCGCTACGGTGAAAACCCGAACCGTCTGCAGCACTATTACCAGTTCCAGGTGATTATCAAACCCTCACCGGACAACATTCAGGAGCTCTACCTGGGCTCGCTGAAAGAGCTGGGTATGGATCCGACGGTGCATGACATCCGTTTCGTGGAAGATAACTGGGAAAACCCGACGCTGGGTGCCTGGGGACTCGGCTGGGAAGTCTGGCTCAACGGCATGGAAGTGACGCAGTTCACCTACTTCCAGCAGGTGGGTGGCCTGGAGTGTAAGCCAGTGACCGGCGAGATCACCTACGGTCTGGAGCGCCTGGCGATGTACATCCAGGGCGTCGACAGCGTTTACGATCTGGTCTGGAGCGACGGCCCGCTGGGTAAAACCACCTACGGCGACGTGTTCCATCAGAACGAAGTGGAGCAGTCCACCTACAACTTCGAATATGCCGACGTCGATTTCCTCTTTACCTGCTTCGAGCAGTACGAAAAAGAGGCGCAGCATCTGCTGGCGCTGGAAAAACCGCTGCCACTGCCTGCCTATGAACGCATTCTGAAAGCGGCGCACAGCTTTAACCTGCTGGATGCCCGTAAAGCGATCTCGGTAACGGAGCGTCAGCGTTACATCCTGCGCATTCGTACCCTGACTAAAGCCGTGGCTGAAGCTTACTACGCCTCTCGCGAGGCGATGGGCTTCCCGATGTGCAATAACAAAAAGTAAGAGGCAGCCATGACTGAACAAACCTTCCTGGTGGAGATCGGCACCGAAGAGCTGCCACCAAAAGCCCTGCGCAGCCTGGCAGAAGCCTTTGCCGCACAGGTGACCGCTGAACTGGATGCCGCTAACCTGAGCCACGGCGAGGTCAGCTGGTTTGCTGCGCCGCGTCGTCTGGCGCTGAAAGTCGCAAACCTGAGCGCCGCACAACCCGATCGGGAAGTGGAGAAGCGCGGCCCGGCCGTCGCGGCTGCCTTTGACGCCGACGGCAACGCCACCAAAGCGGCTGAAGGCTGGGCGCGCGGAAACGGCATCACTGTTGATCAGGCCGAACGCCTCGCCACCGATAAAGGTGAGTGGCTGGTTTATCGTGCCCAGGTCAAAGGCGAAGCAGCCCAGGCACTGCTGCCTGCCATGATCGCCACTGCACTCAGCAAGCTGCCGGTGCCAAAACTGATGCGCTGGGGCGACAGCGATGTGCAGTTTGTCCGTCCGGTGCATACCGTCGTGATGCTGCTGGGTGATGAGCTGATCCCGGGCACCATTCTGGGCATTGAGTCTGGCCGTCACATTCGCGGTCACCGCTTTATGGGCGAAAACGACATCATCCTCGAAAGCGCCGACCACTATCCTGACGTACTGGAAAAACGCGGTAAGGTGATCGCCGATTATCAGACCCGCAAGGCGATGATCAAAGCCGATGCGGAAGCGGCGGCGCGTCGTCTGGGTGGCAACGCCGACATCAGCGACAGCCTGCTGGAAGAGGTGACGTCGCTGGTGGAGTGGCCGGTCGTCCTGACTGCGACCTTTGAAGAGAAATTCCTCAAGGTGCCTGCGGAAGCGCTGGTCTACACCATGAAAGGTGACCAGAAATATTTCCCGGTCTATGACAATGACGGCAACCTGCTGCCGAACTTCATTTTCGTTACCAACATCGAGTCCAGCGACCCGCGCCAGATTATTTCCGGCAACGAAAAAGTCGTGCGTCCCCGCCTGGCCGATGCAGAGTTCTTCTTTAATACCGACCGCAAAAAGCGTCTGGAAGATCACCTGCCACGTCTGGAGACGGTGCTGTTCCAGAAAGATCTGGGCACGCTGCGCGACAAAACCGATCGCATTCAGGCACTGGCGGGCTGGATTGCCGGTGAGATCGGCGCCGATGTGAATCACGCGACCCGCGCCGGCCTGCTGTCGAAGTGTGATCTGATGACCAACATGGTCTTCGAGTTCACCGACACCCAGGGTGTGATGGGCATGCACTACGCGCGTCACGATGGCGAAGCCGAAGATGTGGCGGTGGCGCTGAACGAGCAGTATCAGCCGCGCTTTGCGGGTGACGATCTGCCCTCCAGCCCGGTCGCATGCGCGCTGGCGATTGCCGATAAAATGGATACGCTCGCCGGTATTTTCGGCATCGGCCAGCATCCCAAAGGCGACAAAGATCCGTTTGCACTGCGTCGCGCGGCGCTGGGCGTTCTGCGCATCATCGTTGAGAAGAACCTGCCGCTCGACCTGCAGACGCTCACCGAAGAAGCGGTGCGTCTGTATGGCAGCAAGCTGAGCAACGCCCGCGTGGTCGATGATGTCATCGACTTTATGCTGGGCCGCTTCCGCGCCTGGTATCAGGAAGAGGGTCACAGCATCGATACGCTGCAGGCCGTGCTGGCGCGTCGTCCGACCCGTCCGGCAGACTTTGATGCCCGCATGAAAGCGGTGTCACACTTCCGTACCCTGGAGGCTGCGGCCACACTGGCGGCCGCGAACAAGCGCGTCTCTAACATTCTGGCGAAATCGACCGAAACGCTGAACGACAGCGTGCAGGCGTCGCTGCTGAAAGAGAACGAAGAGATCCAGCTGGCGACCTTTGTGACCGCGCTGAGCAGCAAGCTGCAGCCTTACTTTGCAGAAGGCCGCTACCAGGATGCGCTGGTCGAACTGGCCCAGCTGCGGACGGCGGTAGACAACTTCTTCGATAAAGTGATGGTCAACGCCGACGATCAGGCGGTGCGGGTCAATCGCCTGACGCTGCTCTCTAAACTGCGTGAACTGTTCCTGCAGGTCGCGGATATCTCGCTGCTGCAGTAATGTGATTAGCTATGTGAAAAAGGGACGAGAAATCGTCCCTTTTTTTATGGGTGTTCAATCTTATGCTCTGAGCGCAGCGATAACTATCACGGCCAGCGTTTTCAGGCTTTCAGGGCATACAAAAGCGACTCAGCGATTTTATTCCCTGTAAAACAACTATTAATCAATAAATTAATCGACTCGTGGCGGCAGGTTCAGCCCAGACATTCAGTTTGCTGCTTCATCTTTTTTGCCCGTTTTCATGATGTTTTCTTCCCGCCATCCGCAGCTTAAGAAACCGCCTGAAAAATAGTTGTCCCCCTTGTTTTTCCTCCCGCCAGAGCGATAATTCGCCAAAAGTTACACCCGGTTACATTCAGTGAAATGGAATTTTCATGAAAAGGACTTTTTTACGGCGCAGACAGTCGTCACAACGTCTGCCCGGCATAATAGCAGGTGCGATATCCTGCGCTGTATTGCCGCTGATGGCCGCGCCATCCGTTGACCTCCCCCATGAAGAAGGCCAGACGATTGATAGCCGCGAGCAACTGCGTCAGCAGATGCGCGAACGCGTACTGCAACAGCAGAATGCGCCGCAGGTGGATGAACATCTTTCGCGTCCGGATCGTCCTCTGCCGGGTTATCCGGCCAGTGAACATCCCTGCTTTACCATTAATCAGATCGCCCTGACGGGCGAAGCCGCCAGCCGTTTTCAGTGGGCGCCTGATGCTGCTGCCGACGCTAAAGGCCGCTGCCTGGGCGGACAGGGCATCATGCTGGTCATCAACAAAGTGCAGAATGCGATTCTTGCTAAAGGCTATGTCACGACCCGTGTGATGGCGCAGGAGCAGGATCTGACCAAAGGGACGTTAACGCTGACGCTGCAGCCTGGCCGTATCGGTCAGATTCGCTTTGATGAGTCTGTTTCCTGGCGCGGGCGGCTCTGGAATGCTGTTCCGGCAGCATCAGGCGATATCCTGAATCTGCGGGATATCGAACAGGGTCTGGAGAACCTGAAGCGTATGCCGAGTGCTAATGCCGACATTAAAATCGTGCCGGGTAAGCAGGAAGCCACCAGTGATCTGCTGGTCAACTGGCAGGAAGGGAGACCGGTGCGACTCAGTCTGGGGCTGGATGACAGCGGATCCCGAAGCACCGGACGATACCTCGGTTCCGCCACACTGGCCGTGGATGCGCCCTTTGCGCAGAACGATCTGTTTTACGCCAACCTCGGCAAAAATCTGTTTGAGCATGGCCCGTTCGGCAACCACTCACATACCCTTAATTACTTTTTCCCAATTGGGTACTGGGCCGTCTCGGCTAACTACAACGACTACACCTATCACCAGAACATCCCGAATGCCAGTGAGGTGCTGCGCTATAGCGGCAAGAGCGATAATGTCCAGTTCACGGTCTCCCGGTTGCTCTACCGGGATCAGCGGAATAAAACCACGCTGAATCTGCGTGGTTATCGCAAACACGCCACTAATGCCGTCAACGATATCGACATAGAGCAGCAAAAGCGGCGCACCGCGGGCTGGGAACTGGGCCTGAATCAGCACACCTATCTGGGAAGCCGCACGCTGGACGCGAATATCGCCTGGCGGCGCGGCACCGGGGCGTTTAATGCGCTTCCTGCGCCGGAAGAAGCACGTCATCAGGGCAGTGCGCGTACCGGCATACTCCTTGGCGACCTTAGCCTCAACCACCCTTTCGCCATAGGCGCACAGCCCTGGCGGATCTACAGCAGCGTGCGGGGACAATGGAGCCCGAATGCCCTGACGCCGCAGGCGCGTATGGCGATTGCCGGACGTTATACGGTTCGGGGCTTCGACGGAGAACAGATGCTGTCAGGCGAAAAAGGTCTGCTGTGGCGTAACGAAATCGGCTGGGATCTTTTCTCTCGCGGGCATGAGCTCTATCTGGCGGCTGATTATGGTCGGGTGAACGGACCCTCGACACGTAACCTGGTCGGTCATCAGCTGGCTGGCGGTGCCATCGGCGTACGCGGCGCGCTCTGGAGCCGCTTCAGCTACGACCTGTTTGCGGGCGTGCCGTTCTGTAAACCTGCAGATTTTCATACCTCGGGGGCGACAGCCGGTTTCAGCATTAACCTGGAAATCTGACCACTGCACTGAACCCCTGACTTTCACACGGATGTGACTCATGAATAAACATTGCTATCGTATTATCTTCAGCCGCACCCACGGGGAGCTTCGGGTGGTGTCGGAACTTGCCCGCAGTTGCAGCACAGAACCCGGCCAGCGCCAGGGCATCGGCACGCCGCGTCTCTGGGTCACTTTACGCCGCACGGCGTGGCTGCTGGGGCTGGTGCTGTTTGCCGGGCCAGCAGTCGCGAACGGCATTGTGGCGGACAACAGTGCGAGGCCAGATCAGCGGCCGGAAGTCATCGCCACCCAAAACGGGCTACCACAGGTCAATATCACCGCGCCCAATGAGGCGGGTATCTCGCATAACCAGTATCAGCAGTTCGACGTCGCACAGCAGGGGGCCATCCTGAATAACGCCGCAGTGATGACCTCCACGCAACTGGCCGGCATGATTCAGGGCAACCCGAATCTCAGACCTGATGCTGCACCGGCGCGGGTGATCCTCAACGAAGTAAACAGTAACACTCCCAGCCAGCTGCGCGGTTATATGGAAGTGGCGGGCGGACGGGCACAGGTGATTGTCGCCAACCCGGCGGGGATCGTCTGCAACGGCTGCGGCACCATCAATGCCGGGCGGATGACGCTGACCACGGGTAAACCGCAGCTCAACGCCGACGGCAGCCTGGCGGGCTATCAGGTTGAACGCGGCGTGGTGCGCATTGAAGGTGGCGGACTCAACGGCGATCCCCGCCATGATACGGAGTATGTTGACGTACTGGCCCGCGCGGTGGAGATCAATGCGGGCGTCTGGGCCAGAAATGCGCTGGCGGTGGTAGCGGGTCGCAATCGCGTAAGCGCAGATGCGCAGGCGGTCACACCGCTGGCTGACGATGGCCGGGCCAGACCTGAACTGGCGATCGACATGGGCCAGATGGGCGGCATGTACAGCGGCCAGATCCGTATGATTGGCACCGAAGCAGGCGTCGGCGTGCGGAATCAGAACGCCCAGGTTCAGGCGGGCAAAACGCTGGTGGTAAGCAGCGAAGGTAAACTCGTCTGGCACTCGGCGGCACAGGATGGCGTCACCCAGGCCGGAGGCGACATCAGTCTGGCGGCCAGAGAGGATATTGATTATCAGGGCAAACTCCACAGTGGCGGTCAGCTGAGGGTTCAGAGTCGCCAGGGCGGAATTACCCAGTCCGGCACCTTAGCGGCGGCGGATGAGGTGCGACTCACGGCGGCCCACACTATTCAGAGCAGTGGACATCTGCTGTCAGGCAGCGACGCCAGCAGCCAGATTGTGCAGGAAGCCAGTCTGCAACTGGAGAGTCAGGATGCCATTCGTGCCAGCGGCAGCCTGTTGAGTAAAAAAGAGGTCAGCGCGCGCGGACGTCGGGTCGATCTCAGTGGCGCGCAGGTCGCCGCCAGCCGCACCCGCCTGACGGCTCAGAAGGACGGGGTGGCTGTGCGTCAGGCCGTCATTAACAGCGATGAACTGGTGATAAACACGTCAGGTGATATTGAGGCGCAGCAGGCGCAGATCAGCGCCGGACGCTGGCAGATCGATGGACACAGCCTGTTCAGCCAGCAGGCGGGATGGTCGCAGACCGGACGTGGCGAAAGCCACTTTACGCTGAGTGGCGGGCTGGACAACAGCGACGGCTCGATTGAGAGCCAGCAGCTCAGTTTCCGGGCCGGCTCACTGAACAACCAGCGTGGCCGCCTGGTTGCGCTGGATAACGCGGCGCAGCACTGGCGGATTGATGGACTGCTCGACAACACCTCGGGTGAACTGGGCAGTAACAGCGATCTGACGCTTGAGACAGGCAGCCTGAATAACCAGGGCGGCAGCGTCAAAACCCAGGCATCGCTGGCTATTTACGCCCGCGATGCGGTTAATAACCGTCAGGGCAATCTGCTGGCCGGTGAGGCGCTGACGCTCAGCGCAGGCGGCGCTCTGGATAATCACACTGGCACCCTGAACGGCAGCCAGCTATCACTGAACGCACAGCATCTGAATAATGCGCAGGGCGAGATCATCAGCCAGCGCGATTTCGGCCTGACAGCAGGCGAACTGGATAATCAGCAGGGTCTTATCGGCGCAGTCGGCGCACTGACGATTCACACCGGCAAATGGAATAACCATAGCGGCACAGCTCAGGGTGAAACGCGGTTCACCGCGCAAGCCAGCAGCCTTAATAACGACGACGGCAAACTGCTATCCGGCCAGCTGTTAAACCTCAATATCAGTGGCCATAGCAGCAACCGCGCAGGTGAAATCAGCGGCACCGCACTGAGGATAAACAGCAGCGCCTTCGACAATACACAGGGCAAACTGATGGCCCTGCACGATCTGAGCCTGACCACCTCAGAGGGCCTGAACAACTGCGGCGGCTGGATAGAAGCCCGTCATTTTCTCTCGCTCAACAGCGGCGGGTTCTGGCAGAACCTCAACGGGACGGCGCAGGGCGGTGAGCGGGTCACGGCAACGACAGATCGGCTCAATAATGCCAGCGGACGGTTACAGTCCGGTGGTGATCTCTCTCTGACCAGCCGCGGCGATATCCTTAATCAGGGCGGCAAACTCACGGCGCAGAACGCTCTGACGATCCACGGTACGGAATCGACGTTACTTGCTAACGATGGCGGGTCACTGCAAAGCGGTGGCGATCTGCTTCTGCAGGGCGGAGCGCTGACCAATCGCCAGTCAGGGAAGATTTTCAGCCAGCAGGCGCTGACGCTGAACCTCTCGGGCGACTGGAATAATCAGGGCGGCAGCCTGACGGGCAACGGCCGCACGCAAGCCAGCGCCGCAAGCCTGTTTAACAGCCAGGGCACGATAAACGGGCTGGACACACTGGCTATGCAGATTACTGGTCGTCTGGATAACAGCAGTGGCCATATCTTCAGCCGGTTAAGCCAGACCCTTAAGGCACAGGAGATTGGCAACACCCAGGGATGGATGGGCAGCCAGGGGAGCTGGAGTGCCGCGAGTGCCGGTTTCGATAACACTGGCGGCAGCGTGCAGAGTCAGCAGCAGGCAGAACTCTCGGCAAACTCGCTCAGTAACGCCAGCGGCGTATTGCAGTCGGCAGCCGGGCTGGTGTTACGCGTTGCGCAGGATATCAACAACCTGGCCGGTAAAGTCTCTGCTCAGCAGCAGCTGACGGTCCAGGGGCAAACCAGCGGCAGCCGCACCGGCAACATCAACAATGCGGGCGGCCAGTGGCTGGCGGGTGAGGCGCTGACCATCGCGGCTACGCGTCTCGATAACACGCAGGGCGGGCTGCTCTACAGTCAGCGGCTGTTACGGCTGAACCTGGCCGTAGATCTGGATAACCGGGCCGGTAAAGTGCAGAGCGGCGAGGCGTTCCAGCTGGATGCGCAGACGCTGAACAACGCAGGCGGCAATATCGATAGCCAGCAACAGCTTTCACTCCAGCTGTCAGGAGAGATTAATAACAGCAGCGGCGCGGTGCGCAGCAACGGTGAACAGCAGATCAGTGCCGCGACGATTGATAACCGTCAGGGTGTCTTCAGCAGTCGTGAGGCGATTAATCTGACTACCGGGCAACTGGAAAACGCCAGCGGTACGCTGATCAGCCAGGGCGCAGGGCATTATCACCTCAATGTGCTTAACAACCCGCAGGGCAAAGTCCATAGCGGCGCGGCGCTGACCCTTGATGCCGCACAGCTGAGTAATCAGGGCGGGCAGCTGGTCGCCACCCAGGATTTAGTACTGAACGCGACGGCGATCGATAACAGCGCGCAGGGGGTGATGAGCAGCCAGGCGGGGCTCTCACTGCATGCCGACCGTCTGAGTAACCGCGATGGCGGCCTGTTACTCGGCACTACCTATACCGACATTACTGCCCGCGACATTGATAACCGCAGCGGACGACTGCAGAGCGCCGGAACACTCCTGCTGCGGGGTGTAGCGCGGCTGGATAACCGGCAGGGGCGGATGCTGGCGAATGACGATCTCACCCTTAACGCCGATCTCCCGGCCACCGATTCCCCGCTTGCCCTGCTGAATCAGAGTGGACGGCTGGAGAGTGCGGGTGCATTAAACATCCATGCTCGCTCTTTCGATAATCAGGGTGGCACGCTGCTGGGCTTGCAGGCTCTGACGCTGACCGCGCAACAGGACTATACCCGTCAGGCGGGCGAAACGGTCAGCAGTAACGGCACAGTGACGCTCTCTCTCGGCGGGGCGTTTACTAACCTGGTGGACTGGCTGCTGCCGGGCAATCTGATGCTGAATGCCACGGCTATCACTAACCCCGCGCTGCTGGTGGGCAAAACCGTTCAGCTTACTACCGGCGCGCTGCTGAACAGCGGGCGTCTTGAAGCCGACGCCCTGACGCTGAATGTCGACTCACTGGATAACAGTGCCACATTGATGGGAGATGAAATCACCGTGCGTGGCCGGGTGATCGACAACCATGGACAGCCTGCAGTCATTGCAGCCGTTCAGCGTCTGACGCTGCAGGCCCGCGAGCGGTTGAGCAACCAAGAGGGTGCGCTGCTCTACAGCGCTGATCGCCTGTCGCTGCACAGCGATGATCTGATAGAGAACCGGGCGAGCTTTATTGAAGCCGATGGTGATATGACGCTGGAGGCGGGGCGGCTGGATAACCTGCGCGAAGGACTGGTGATCGAGCGTGAGGCGGAAACCAGCAACTACAAGTGGCATCGATATAACTACTACTGGCGGTCTTACGGCGGAGAGACCAATACGGATCTCAGCACCATGGCGTCAACGACTCAGCAGCTGACCTTTCAGAATGAGGCAGCGGCACAGAGTAATCCTTACGGCACACTGCTGGCGATTGACGCCGCAGGCAAACGCGCCCAGGTCCGTGTCATGAACAATCGGGGCGTGTTGACCGATTTGTGGGTTAACTATCTGGCGCTCAACCCCAATAGCGACGGCACCTATGCCATGACGTTCTATGAAACTCGCGGGTTGCGGCAAAAGAACGTCCCAACCCCTTACCAGAACACGGTATGGCGCGAAGCAAACAGTGGACGTCTTGAGCAGTGGGATCCTGAAAAGCATATCGACATCGACAATGCGGCATCCGTTACGGATTACAACAACTTCCGTGAGCGTAGCGTAACCGGCACGGTGACGCGTGATCGGCTGGTCAGCGAAGGTATCGGCGCGCGCATTCTGGCGGGCGGCAATATGCTCCTGCGCATCACCGGCGCGTTACTCAATGACGCCAGCGTGATCACGGCCAATGGCAATCTGACCGTGGATGGCAGTGGCAGTGTGGATAACCGGGGCTACTCGGTCAATGAGCGCCGCCAGGAAATGATTGTCGACCATTATGACCAGAATACCCATCACTGGTATCCGACCTTCAGTTCTGACCAGACCACTGCCCTGGCGACCGTTGATGGCATTATCACCGGCAACGGCAACGTCAGGATCAGCGGGACCCGTATCAGTAACACCACCGTTAATCCGGCGCAGATCAGCCAGCTTGAAGCGGCTCTGAAGGCGGTGGACGCCGAGCGTGCTGAGTATCAGCGTAACCCGCTGGCTTTTACCGTAGATGGCGTTGCCCGCCATGATAGCGACACCGAACTTACGCCGGGTGACCACAGCCCCACATCGCCATCGGGTCGTCCGCTGTTACCGGCTGAACTGGCGCTGACGGCGCTGCAACAGCTGGAGAAAGTTGCCACAACCCTTCCCGATAACGGCCTGTTCAGCCAGCACAGGGCAGTGGGCAGCGCCTTCCTGGTGGTCACTGATGAACGCTTTACCAGCCGTAATAAATTTATCAGCAGCGACTATCTGCTTGAACGGGTGGGCTATGACCCGTCTCAGGTGCATAAACGACTGGGCGATGGCTTTTATGAGCAGCGGCTGGTGCGCGAGCAGGTCCTGAAACTGACCGGCAGAACCTCTGTTAACGGCTGGGATGCGATGGCGCAGTATCAGGCGCTGATGAACAACGGCTCAAAAGTGGCACAGGATTTCCATCTGGTGCCGGGCGTGGCGCTGACGCCGCAACAGATTGCAGCGCTGCAACAGGATATCGTCTGGCTGGTCAGCGAAACCGTTGATTCGGCAGAGGGTCCGCAGACGGTGTGGGTGCCAAAAGTCTATCTGGCACCGGCCACGCTGCGCCTGACCGGCGCGGGCGCGCTGATTGGCGGTGGTAATCTGCAGCTCTCAGCGGGCAGCGTCACCAACGCCGGTAATCTCTTTGCGGATAAGGCATTGTCAGTCGACAGTAGTCAGTTCCTGCATCAGGGCGGCGATATCAAAGCGGGCAGCATTGATGTGAAAGCGGAGACGCTGACGATCAGTACCGATCTGCAGAATGCCCTGCGGCAGGCGACGATGAGCGCGGATGATATCAGCCTCAGCGGCACCGATATCCGGCTACAGGGTGCGAAGCTGAGCGCCCTCAATAACCTCAGTCTGAGTGCCCGCAACAACCTTGAGATCGGTGCCGCGAAAAGCAGCCACCGCGGCAGCCTGAGCGTGATATCCGGTGCGATGGGTAACCGCAACAGCCGCGGCATGGAAGAGGCAGGTAAGCGCATGGCGCAGATCAGCGGCGAGTGGCAGCAGGCGCAGGGCAGTGAGCTTAACGCTGGTGGCAACCTCCTGCTCCGGGCCGGGCGTGACCTGACGCTGACTGGCAGCCAGGCCAGCGCCTCCGGCACGGCCCGGGTACAGGCTGGCGGCGACATTCGCATCGGCGCGGAAACCACCACCAATACCACTCATCTCAACGCGAACAGCCGAACCTCGTCGGTCAGCAACGATCGTCAGGAAGAACGTCTGCTGCTCAGCACACTGAAGGGCGATCAGGGCGTGGCGCTGGTCGCAGGCAACAACCTGCTGGCCGAGGGCGCGCAGGTTGATAGTGCTAAGGGCAGCATCGGCGTCAGCGGTCAGAACGTTATCATCAAAGATGCACGCGCCAGTGTAGTCGATCATGACAGCGAGGATAAGCGAACAGGTGGCACCCGCAGCCATCGTGAAGAGGAAAGCGCACGTGAGAGCAGCACCGGCAGTACCTTCAGTGGGCAGCAGGGCGTAACGGTAATCGGGCGGGAAGGTGATGTCACGATGACCGGCAGCACGCTCCATAGCGGACAGGGTGCTGTTGCAGTGCAGGCGAAACAGGACGTGGTGCTGAACAGCGCCACCGAACGAGAGTCGTTCTACAGCGAAGAACGTTCGGAGAACAAGAATCTGCTGAACAAAAGCAGCGGCCACAGCGTAACGCAGGACGTTACCACCCGTGAGAATGGCAGCCTGCTGAGTGGCGAAAGCGTCACGGTCATTGCCGGACGTGATCTGACGGTGACAGGATCAGCGGTGGCCGCCGATCAGGACGTTAATCTGCATGCCGGGCGCGACGTGGAGATTGGCGCAGCCACCGAGACCGACAGCCACTATCAGCTGGAAGAAAAGAAAAAGAGCGGCCTGCTGGGCAGCGGCGGCATCGGCTTCACCATCGGCAAACAGTCGACCCGTCATGAAATCGATGAGAAGGGCACCACCCAGAGCCAGAGCGTCAGCACCGTCGGCAGCAGCCAGGGCAGCGTCAATGTTACTGCGGGCAACCGGCTGCACGTCGGCGACGCGGATCTGGTGACGGGTCAGGATCTGAACCTGACGGGCGACAGCGTGAGCATCGATCCGGGATTTGACCAGCGGACCCGCACCGAGAAGACAGAGTCGAAACAGAGCGGACTGACGCTGGCACTGTCGGGTGCGGCGGGCAGCGCACTCAACACGGCGGTCAGCAATGCGCAGCAGGCCAGGAAGGCGGGTGACGGGCGGGTCAGCGCGCTGCAGAACACCCAGGCGGCGCTGAACGGGGTGCAGGCGGCGCAGGCAGCTGAGCAGGACAGCCTGCAGAACGGCGGAGAGGGCGGAACCAACTCCATCGGCGTCAGCGCCTCGTACGGCAGCCAGTCGTCGAAAAGCGAAACGCGTACTGAAAGCAGTCAGTCGCAGGGCAGCACACTGACGGCGGGCCGGACCCTTAACGTCACGGCGCAGAACGGCGACATCAGCATCACCGGCAGCCAGCTGAAAGCGGCGGGCGATATGAGTCTGGATGCATCGCGGGACATCCTGCTGCAGTCGGCTCAGAATACGCAGAGCACTGACAGTAAGAACAGCAGTAAGGGCGGCAGCGTCGGTATCGGTATTGGCGTCGGGTCAGGCGGCTACGGCATCACGGTGTCGGCGAGCGTGAACGCGGCGAAGGGGAGTGAAAAAGGCAACGGAGTGACGCACAGCGAAACCACGCTGGACGCGGGCAGGCAGCTCAGCCTGACCAGCGGGCGCGACACGACGCTCACGGGCGCACAGGCGAGCGGTGAGAGCGTGAAGGTGGACGCGGGCCGCAACCTGACGCTGACCTCAGAGCAGGACAGCGACCGCTACGACAGTAAGCAGCAGAGCGCCAGCGCGGGCGGCAGCTTCACGTTCGGCTCGATGACCGGGTCGGCGAACGTGAACGTGAGCCAGGACAAAATGCACAGCAACTGGCAGAGCGTGGCCGAGCAGACGGGCATCTTTGCCGGTAAAGGCGGCTTTGACGTGAAGGTGGGTGAACACACCCAGCTTAACGGCGCGGTTATCAGTTCCACTGCCACCGCCGATAAAAACCGGCTCGACACCGGGACGCTGGGGTTCAGCGACATTGAGAACCATGCGGATTATGAGGTGGAGCACCAGAGCGCGGGCATGAGCACGGGCGGCAGCATCGGCGGGAACTTCGCCGGGAACATGGCGAATGGGATGCTTGCGGGGCTGAACGACAGCGGCAGCGCGGACTCCGTGACGAGGTCTGCGGTGAGCGAGAGCACCATCGTTATCCGCGATAAGGAAAAACAGGCGCAGGACGTGGCGGACCTCAGCCGGGACGTCCAAAAGGCGAACCCGGGGCTGGACGTTATTTTTGACAAGGAGAAGGAGCAGAGCCGGCTGAAAGCGGCGCAGCTCATTGGCGAAATCGGCAGCCAGGCGGGGGATATCGCCCGGACGCAGGGCGAAATAGCGGGCATGAAGGCGCAGCAGGATCCGAAAGCACTGACTGCGGCGAGGAAAGAGCTGGCCGGAAAAGGGAAGCTGAACCCGACCACAGATGAGATAGCGAAGCAGGCTTACGACACGGCTATGAAGCCGTTCGGCACGGGGTCGTCGCTGCAGCAGGGCATCAGCGCGGTGACGGCGGCGGTGCAGGGCCTGTCGGGCGGGAACGTGGCGCAGGCGGTGAGCGGGGCGGCCGCGCCGTATCTTGCGGAACAGATACACAGGCTGACGACGGACGCGAACGGTAAGGTGAATACCGAAGCGAACCTGATGGCGCACGCGGTGCTGGGTGCGGTAACCTCCTATGCGGCGGGCAACGCGGCACTGGCGGGCGCATCGGGCGCGGCGATGGGCGAGTACATTGCGCAGCAGCTGTATCCGGGGGTTAAGCGCGACGACCTGAGCGAAGAGCAGCGGCAGACGATCAGCGCACTGGGGACGCTGGCGGCGGGTCTGGCAGGCGGCGTGGTGGGAGACAGCACGGCGGATGCTGTGGCGGGGGCGCAGGCGGGCAGGAACGCACTGGAAAACAATAACCTTTTACTGCCAAGACCAGTAGTTGTGCCTGTTCCTGGATTACCAATGAGTCCGGGCGACAAAGTTGTTCAGGACGCTAACAACAACATCGCATCGGAACTGGATAAGGCTGTGAAAGGGTCAGGAACTGAGGCGGATACGCCGCCGATTACTGATGGCCCTTTAATCGTTGAAGCACGTGACGAAGCTACAAAGACCCGCGATCCGAATGTGGCGAAGGATCTGACGGATGCGGAAAAAGCCGATCTGGGTGGTTCAGGCTCAGGAACGCCGGGCGGGTGGGAACCTCAGGATGAGGAGAATGCACGGAATAATGAACAAAAGACGACTGTTGATGATCTGATGTCTTCATCTTCAAAAGGTCAGGAAACAACAGGTCGATCAAAACTTTTTGAAAGAACAGGTGGGAGTGAAGCTGCTAACAAAGAGTTCGATCTGTTAAGACCTACTGAAATTAAAGATATTCCTGGTGGCCGAGTTGGTAAACTTCCTGACGGAAGAACTGTAGTTGTTAGAGAGCGTAGCACAGATGGTAGGCCCACTTTGGAAATACAGTCTGGTAAAAATAGAGTTAAGTTTAGATATGATGAGTGATGTCACATGATTGAGAGAATTTTAAGTATTGATATCGGTGTTCATACCTTTAATAATAGTAATTTAAAGGATGTTAAGTATTTTTCTGGCTCACTTGAGCTAACTTTTAACTTATTTTACGGGGGTGTTAAAAGTAATATTTTAGTTGCTTTTGAATGGATACACTCTTTTCGTGTAACAGATGAAGGTGACTTGCTAAAAATGCAAGATGATCTGAATGGTCAGATGATCGCAGGGATTTATACAGTAGAAGGATCTCATTATTTATCATGGTTTAATGAGCAAAGCTCCAACATCCATGATGAGGAGTCTATAAAGCATTACTTAATAGTTACAGGAGATGATGTTATTGAAGTACTGTCTTCAGTGAGTCCAACAATAACATCTTGTTAATAGAAAGCCCAGTTTTCACTGGCTGGGTTTCTGATTTATAACCAGTCATTTACCTGGTAATTGGCGCTGTTCAATAAACCTTATCATCACCGTCACCAACAGTATCAACAGCACTGGCGTCGGTATCGGCGTGGGTTCTGGTGGCTACGGCATCACGGTGTCGGCGAGCGTGAACGCGGCGAAGGGGAGTGAAAAAGGCAACGGAGTGACGCACAGCGAAACCACGCTGGACGCGGGCAGGCAGCTCAGCCTGACCAGCGGGCGCGACACGACGCTCACGGGCGCACAGGCGAGCGGTGAGAGCGTGAAGGTGGACGCGGGCCGCAACCTGACGCTGACCTCAGAGCAGGACAGCGACCGCTACGACAGTAAGCAGCAGAGCGCCAGCGCTGGCGGCAGCTTCACGTTCGGCTCGATGACCGGGTCGGCGAACGTGAACGTGAGCCGGGACAAAATGCACAGCAACTGGCAGAGCGTGGCCGAGCAGACCGGGATTTTTGCGGGTAAGGGTGGCTTTGACGTGAAGGTGGGTGAACACACCCAGCTTAACGGCGCGGTTATCAGTTCCACTGCCACCGCCGATAAAAACCGGCTCGACACCGGCACGCTGGGCTTCGGGGACATAAAGAACCATGCGGATTATGAGGTGGAGCACCAGAGCGCAGGCATGAGCACGGGCGGCAGCATCGGCGGTAACTTCGCCGGTAACATGGCGAACGGGATGCTGGCGGGGCTGAATGACAACGGCAGCGCAGAATCAGTGACGAAGTCGGCGGTAAGCGACGGCACGATTGTTATCCGCGATAAGGAAAAACAGACGCAGGACGTGGCGGACCTCAGCCGGGACGTGGCAAACGCAAATCCGGGGCTGGACGTCATCTTCGACAAGGAGAAAGAGCAGAACCGGCTGAAGGCGGCGCAGCTTATCGGGGAAATCGGCAGCCAGGCGGGGGATATCGCGCGGACGCAGGGCGATATCATTGCGATGCGGGAAGCGAATGCGAAGATGTCCGGCGCCACGCAGACCGACCGCGACAGGGCGCTGGCGGAGCTGAAAGCGAAGGACCCGGCGAAGCAGTACAGCGCCGACGACGTCAGTAAGCAGGTTTACAGCAACTTTTATAATCAGGCGTTCGTTGACAGCGGGTTCGGCACCGGCGGGAGGGTACAGCAGGGTATCAGCGCGGCGACGGCGGCGATACAGGGGCTGGCGGGTGGCGATTTGAAAGCTGCACTGGCTGGCGGTTCAGCCCCTTACCTTGCCGAACTGATTAAGCAGAAAGCGCCGGATGAGGCCAGTCGCATTATGGCGCATGCTGCGGTGGCCGGGGGCGTGGCTGCCGCACAGGGGAATTCAGCGGCAGCGGGCGCTGCGGGTGCGGCTACCACCGCCGCGATGGGTGAAGCCATCAAAAACGCGTTGTATGGAGATGTGCCGGTCAGCCAGATGAGCGAACAGCAGAAGCAGACGCTGGTAGCACTGGGCACGGTTGCGGCAGGGCTTGCGGGCGGCCTGACCGGAAACGGCACTGCGGATGCAGTAGCCGGAGCACAGGCGGGCCAGAATGAAATCAGCAATAACATGGTCGGTATGGGCATGCTGCAGCAGATGCTGGCACAGGAGACGCTGAACTCGGCGGCGATGGCTGAAGCAGGCAAAGGCGGAGCTAATGAGCAGGCGGCGCTTGCGCTGACAAAAGCAGTTAAGGAAGGCCTTGATTCGACCTGCCGGGCAAATCCCGGCTGCGTACTGATGGCAATCGTTTCGGCGCAGAGCCAGCAGCATACAGATGGAGCAGGCAGCAAAACGGAAACCGTGCCGGTTGATGATGACCTGACGGGTGGTAAGCTGGCTAATCCGGCTCAGGATGAAAAGAAAGGAACGTCACTGGTTACGCCGGATCGGTCTGGTGAGCAGGGAGCAGGCCATATCGGAAATACCGGAAGTGTGCCGGATACGGCGGGCAATACCACGGTTACGCCGGTTCCTGAGCAGAATGATGATGATCTGGCTTATCTGGCTGAAGGGGATAAACCTGCAAATCTTTCTCCTGACGGGGCTGGTCGCTCAGGTGCTTTCAATGAGGCGAAGAGACGGTCTGGTATACCAGTGAGTCAAAGCCCCAATAAGGTATCCCCTAATATAGATAAGCGTGGTAATCCTCAGCCAGGTTATATATATGAATTTATAGTTCAAAAACCTGGAGGAGGTACGCAAAAAGTTTATATAAGGGATGATGCTGGAGGCCATTTCTTTGGAGTCGATGATCCTCAAAATAGAGGCTCAAATTTTAACGATCCTGCAGGTAACCACTATGACTACTGATGTTGTTATTAGATATGCTGAAGATATCAATGAAAAAAATGAAATCACAGATTTCAATTTATTTTCAATAAGCGGCAAAGATATCTCTGCAGTGAGCTGGGAATTACCCAATGCGCCACTAAAAAATTTTGGTGAGGGTTTGTTGAGGGAAATGGCAAAAAATTATTCTTCAGATCTTAGTGATGAAGATATATACACACTTGTCGTTTTATCAGCAGAGCAACCTGATAGCGCAATTGTTAACCACAGAAAAACCTGGGGTATACTTAATGTTAGCGGCGTTAAAGTTAATGAGGTTAGTGAAAGAAAAGATTTTATAGTTAAAGGAAGTGAAGGATTAATTCTTTCCGGCTTAGGTTCTGTCAAATTAAATAGCGTGGGGGTAATTGAAAGCTTAATTAATAGCGGCGAGAAGGTGTTTTTTTCAACCATCCAATCAACTAATGTGAATATGACTGCTTCCATACCGAGGCAGATAACAGAATGGATGAGTAATATCTGGATAAATAATGGTGTCGTTTTTTTTGCATTGGGGCGTTATGACGAACCTGATTGTGAAATTGTTGCTTTAGGCCAAAAAAGAAACCTGCAAAAACTTAAGTACACCTGACGTTAAGGTGGGTGAACACACTCAGCTTAACGGCGCGGTTATCGCGAGTACGGCAGATGCCAGCCTGAATAAGCTCGACACCGGGACGCTGGGGTTCAGCGACATTGAGAACCATGCGGATTATGAGGTGGAGCACCAGAGCGCGGGCATGAGCACGGGCGGCAGCATCGGCGGGAACTTCGCCGGGAACATGGCGAACGGGATGCTGGCGGGTCTGGACGTTATTTTTGACAAGGAGAAGGAGCAGAGCCGGCTGAAGGCAGCGCAGCGCAGACGACGTCAGTAAACAGATTTACAGCAAATATAATATTTTCTGGCTTTTACTTATCTATAACCTGGCACAACATCTCCGCGGACCTTAATTAAGTCATGACCCTGACATGCAGCCAGACACCATCATCCCTCTTTATGGTTCTGGCTCATAACACCCTCACGCCGCAGGCGGCGTCGTCCTTGCAAAACTCTCACGCTGAAACAGCGTTTCCGCCAGCTTTACCAGTGCCGGTCGCCCGACACACCAGTTCGGCGCCACGCGGCGGAAATTGAGATAACCGATCATGCAGCCGGTGGCGATATCTGCCAGATTGAGCTGGCCGTTGTTGAGCCATTTTCCCTCTGCTACTTTCGCCTCCAGCATATCCAGACTGCGCTGAATCTTTTCCCGATGACGCAGCAGCACCTCTTCTGACTGTAAATCCCCCGGCCGCAGCTGCTCGCGGACAATCACCAGCGCGGCGTCGCTGATGCCATCCGCCAGCTTCTCCAGCTGACGGATGTTAAGTGACGCCAGCGGATCGGCGGGCAGCAGAGCAGGCTCTGCACCGCGCTGCTCCAGAAATTCCGCAATGATGCCGGAATCGAACCAGACTTGCTTATCGTCAGCGACCAGCGCCGGGACTTTACCCAGTGGATTGTAATGCGGCACGTGGCTGTCATCGCTGTAAGGCGATGCGTTAACGAATTCAAACGTGATGCCTTTTTCCAGCATGATGACCGAGATCTTTCGCACAAACGGACTGGTATAGCTGCCAATAAGTTTCATCGGGTTCTCCGGAGTCAGTGACTATTCGCCAGGAAACATAAAGGGATTGAGACTGCTGCGTGCGAAGCCTTCCTGCTCCATTCTGGCATCCAGTATCAGCGACGCCAGGTCATCGGCCACGGGTTCAATAGCCGGATCTTTCTCCTGATAAAGCATCTTCAGATAGGTGCCACAGTCGCCGCAGCTCTCTGCCTTCACGGCCGCCTGTTCGCTTTCAAGCGACCAGTAGTGCAGATCCCGGGACTGTTCACACTGTGTGCATTTGCTGCGCACCACGTGCCATTCGCTCTCACACAGATTGCAGTGCAGATAGCGTGCGCCTTCATGGCTGCCGATATGCACCACGCTGGCGACCGGCATGCTGGCGCAGACCGGGCAGAACTGACGCTGATCGCCCATCTCCGCCCGCGCTTTGCCGGGAATTAGCGCCGCCATCTGCGCCCAGTAGAGCGAGAGGGCCGCCCAGATAAAGGGCGCTTTATCGCTGCTGACCTGCGCATACTCGCCGGTAAACAGAGCGCTGGCCAGCGTCTCCAGCTCCGTAGCGGAGGCTTTTTCCAGATTCTCCAGCACCGCCAGCGCCTGGCCGCTCATCTCCGGCTTCAGCTCGGCAATCAGCGAATGCAGCAGCCGCTGCCAGTGCGGATCGCGCGGCAGGGTATGAATATTGAGCGGCGGCTTGCCCTCGCGGGCGCTCTGCGTCAGCCGGGCATGGAGATCCATCTGCAGCGGATGGTCATACAGCACAATCTCCTGCGCTTCCGCGATCGTCGCCGCGAAGCGCAGATAATCGCCGAGTGGATTTTTCGCCGCCAGGTCGCGCAGTCGCGCGGCACGGCGGCTGTATAAATTTTTCAGCCGTGGAAAAAGTAACGGCGGAATCATCTCCGCCGTTGTTTTTTCGCCTTTCTCCAGCTGGTCCTGCGGGATTATGCGAATACTCATCAGGGGCGTTTTTCCTGTTTTATTGGCCGGTTACGCTGCTCACGGTACCAGCGAGGATGATGCTGTCTGGCCCATTCGGCGCTGACCCAACCTTCCACCATCGCGGTCAGGGTACCTTTGACCCACAATGCAGCATAAATGTGCACCATAATGACGATGATCAGCGCCACCGCAGAGACCGAATGCACAATCAGCGCCAGACGAATCAGGGGAATGGCAAAGGCATCCGCAAAGTAAGGCCGCCAGATCACAATACCGCTTACAAGCAGCAACACTAAGCTGATGATAGCAGCCCAGAAGACACACTTCTGACCAAAGTTATATTTACCGGTATCGCCCACCTCTTCATTCAGCGCAACCCGGTGAATGTTTCTGGCCCAGTAAAGGTCATCGCGAGTGATCAGGTTATGTTTCCAGTAACGCAAAAACATCAGCATAAACGCCGCAAACATCACCACACCAGTGAAAGGATGCAGAATACGCGCCAGTTGTGGTGTGCCAAATATCTGCATCAGCCAGTTAAAAGAGGGAAAGAAAAACCCTAATCCGCTGACTGCGGCCATGACAAAGCAAATCGCGACGATCCAGTGATTGATGCGTTCGGGTGCGCGGTAACGCACCAGATGATCGGGCTTTTTCATTATGGATGCTCCTCAGGCTGCTCGCTGTTGTCATCATGCTCCGTGACGCGATTCGGGCCCACGCCAACATAGTGGAAGATCGAGGCGGCAAACGTTGCGGCAAACCCCACCGCCGCCAGCGGTTTCCAGATCCCTTTCCAGAAAGTTACGGTGGGGCTGATGCCCGGATTCGCCGGCAGCCCGTGATAGAGCTGGGGCCTGTCAGCATGATGCAGCACATACATGACGTGGGTGCCGCCCACGCCTTCCGGGTTGTAGAGGCCAGCCTGTGCAAACCCGCGCGACTTCAGCTCCGCCACGCGTTCTTCCGCCAGCGTCAGCATGTCGCTTTTGCTGCCGAAATGGATCGCGCCGGTCGGACAGGTCTTCACGCAGGCGGGTTCCTGGCCGACGCTGACGCGATCCACGCACAGGGTGCACTTATAGGCGCGGTTATCCTCTTTATTCAGCCGTGGAACGTTGAACGGGCAGCCTGCGATGCAGTAGCCGCAGCCGATGCACTGCTCAGACTGGAAGTCGACGATGCCGTTGGCGTACTGGATAATGGCCCCTGCCGACGGGCAGGCTTTGAGACAGCCGGGATCGGCGCAGTGCATGCAGCCATCTTTACGAATCAGCCAGGCCAGCTTGCCGTTCTCTTCCACTTCCGAGAAGCGCATCACCGTCCAGGATTTGGCGCTGAGGTCGGTAGGGTTGTCATAGACCCCGATGTTATGCCCGACTTCATCGCGGATGTCGTTCCACTCAGAGCAGGCCACCTGGCAGCCTTTACAGCCGATACAGGTGGTGACGTCGATCAGTTTTGCTACCTGACGCTGGTGATCGCGCGCCTGCGGCGGCGGGGTAAAGCCATTGGTCGCCGAGCGACGGATAATATCCTGTGATTGATAAGCCATTGTCATCCACCGTTACGCTTTTTCCACTTTCACTAAAAACCCCTTGTACTCCGGGGTCTGCGAGTTGGCATCGCCAACCGAAGGCGTCAGCGTATTGGCCAGGAAGCCCTTACGCGTGGTGCCTTCAAAGCCCCAGTGACAGGGAATGCCCACGGTATCTACCGGCCTGCCATCAATCGTCAGGCGCTGCAGACGACGGGTGACGACTGCTTTCGCGTTGATATAGCCACGCTGTGACGAGACTTTGACGCTGTCACCGGCACGGATCCCTTTCTCCTCTGCCAGTTCGATGCCGATCTCGACAAACTGCTCCGGCTGCGCAATCGCATTCAGCAGGGCATGTTTCGTCCAGTGGCGGAACAGTTCGGTGATGGAGTAGGTGGTGGCGACACAGGGGTAGTCCGCAGCTTCACCCAGTCGGGCGGCGTCGCTGCTGAACAGCCGGACGACCGGACTGTGGCGCTGCCGGGGATGCAGAGGGTTATCGGCGAGCGGGCTTTCCATCGGCTCGTAATGTTCGGGGAACGGGCCGTCGGCCATTTTATCAAGTGCGAACAGATGGCCCAGACCATCGGGCTGCATGATAAACGGACCGGCCTGCTTCTGCGGCGACAGGGTGACCGGATAATCTGGTACGTCGATACCCTGCCAGCATGCGCCATCCCACTCGATCAGACGCCGTGCGGGATCCCAGGCTTTGCCCTGCGCATCTGCGGAGGCGCGGTTGTAGAGAATGCGGCGGTTAGCAGGCCAGGCCCAGGCCCAGCCGGAGACCGCTCCCAGCCCCGACGGATCGGCGTTGTCGCGCCGGGCCATCTGGTTGCCTTCCGGCGTCCAGCTGCCGCTGTAGATCCAGCAGGCGCTGGCGGTAGTGCCGTCGTTACGCAGTTCAGCGAACCCATTGAGCTGCTGACCTTTTTTCAGCAGCAGCCTGCCGCTGTCATCATAAATATCGGTCAGCGCCTGGCCGTTGCTCTCCTGCGCCACCTCTTCCGGCTCAGGATTGAACGGATCGTGATAGTCCCAGCGCATCGCCATCAGGGGTTCCGGCGCGGCGCCGCCCTCAAGGTGATAGAGCGCGCGCAGACGCATAAAGAGGTTACCGAGGATTTTACCGTCATGCAGCGCTTCAGCCGGTGGCTCGGCGGCCGCCCAGTGCCACTGCAGCCAGCGCGACGAGTTCGCCACCGATCCCGACTCTTCCGCAAAGCAGGAGGAGGGCAGACGGAACACTTCGGTCTGGATTGTCGACGGGTCGACATCGTTGAACGCATCGTGATGCTGCCAGAAGCTGGCCGTTTCCGTGCGCAGCGGATCGATCACCACCATATATTTCAGGCGCGAAAGTGCCCGGACCGCTTTGTTTTTATCCGGGAAGGCCGCCAGCATGTTGAAGCCCTGAATCAGACAGCCGTTCAGCGCCCCCTGCTCCATCATCTCCGCCTGCGCCATACAGTCGTAGCTTTTATCCCACTTCGGCAGCCAGTCATAGCCCCACTGATTCTCCGCGGTGGCCTTATCGCCGTAGAAACTCTTCATCAGGCTGACGAAGAATTTGTCGGTGTTCTGCCAGTAGTTGACCTGATCCGGCAGGGGCGCCGCTGGCGTGACCTGCTGCAGATAGGTCGCCAGGGTGGTCATCTTCTCAGAGGGCAGCGGCAGATAGCCCGGCAGGCTCTGCGTCAGCAGACCAAGGTCGGTATAGCCCTGGACATTCGAGTGTCCGCGCAACGCATTGATCCCGCCGCCTGGCATACCAATGTTGCCCAACAGCAGCTGAATCATTGCCGCCGTGCGGATAATCTGCGACCCGTTGGTGTGGTGGGTCCAGCCCAGCGCATAGAGAATCGTCGCCGTGCGATTGGGAACCGAAGTGGAGGCAAGCTGCTCACACACCGTTAAAAAGGCTTCCTGCGAGGTTCCGCACAGGCGCGTCACCATGTCCGGCGTGTAACGGCTGGCGTGCGTTTTCAGCAGGTTCAGGACGCAGCGCGGATGCGTAAGGCTCTCATCACGGCGGGCAAAGCCGTTTTCATCCAGCTCATAGTGCCAGCTCTGGCGGTCGTACTGCCGGGCCGCGGCATCGTAACCACTGAACAGACCATCGCTGAAGCTGAAGTCCTCTTTGACGATCAGAGCGGCGTTGGTGAACGCGCATACATACTCCTGCTGGATCTGATTGTGCTGCAGCAGATAGTTGACGATGCCCATCAGGAAAACCACGTCGCTGCCCGCACGGAGTGGCGCATAGTAGTCGGCCACCGCCGCCGAGCGGTTAAAGCGCGGATCGACCACGATAACCTGCGCATTATTTTGGGTTTTGGCTTCAATTACCCACTTAAAGCCAACCGGATGCGCTTCGGCGGGGTTGCCGCCCATGATCATCACCACGTTGGCGTTTTTGATGTCATTCCAGTTGTTGGTCATCGCACCGCGGCCAAAGCTGGGAGCGAGTGCGGCCACGGTCGGGCCGTGACAGAGGCGTGCCTGGTTTTCCAGCGCCAGAATGCCCAGCGCGCGGGCAAATTTCTGATCGAGCAGGCCGGTTTCATTGCTGGCGGCGGAGGAGCAGAGCATTGAGGTGGTGGGCCAGCGGTTTACCGTGACACCCGCCGCATTGGTAGCCTGGAAATGGGCATCGCGGTCCTGCTTCATCAGGCGGGCGATGCGGTCAAAGGCCTCTTCCCAGCTGATTCGCTGCCATTTATCAGAACCTGGCGCACGGTATTCCGGGTACTTCAGTCGCTGTTCGCTGTGAATAAAGTCGAGCACGCCTGCGCCTTTCGGGCAGAGCGATCCCCGGCTGACCGGATGGTCAGGGTCGCCTTCAATGTGATAAATCGAGGCGCTGGCATTCTTTGCCCCATCGCCCAGGCTGTAAATCAGCATGCCGCAGCCAACTGAGCAGTAGGTACAGTTGTTGCGGGTTTCTCTGGCGCGGATGAGTTTGAATTCTCTGACGCTGGCTAAGGCTGGAAGGGGGGCAAAACCGAGTAACGCCGCACTGGTGCCCGCCAGGCCGCCTGCACAGATTTTAAAAAAACTCCGTCTGTTAATTTGCATTTTTTATTCTTCTGTATCGGCTCCATTGCGAAGCTCTGCAAAATAGCAGCCTTATCTGCGTCTAAGTTGACCAGGGTCAACAGGTTAGTCATTAGTAATTTATTTCCTGCATTTTGTTAAAAATCCTCGACGGCAGATTTCCATTGCAAGCAGATTTTCCGGGGCAGCCACGGATTACTGTTGTCAAACGCCTATCGATGTTATGCATGAAAACTCCGGGTCCTCATTTTCTGCGCCAGCGGGCCTGCCGCCTGCTGCGGCGGCAAAACCGCATGAATTGCCTCGCGGTTTATTTGCGCAACCCCGGGCTAAGAGGCAGAATCAGGACGCGGCGGAACGCGGCGCTGAATTTCATCATTTATTAACAACAGGTCATATTTTTTGAAAGCTATCCAGCCTGACTCAGGCGAAGATTTAACAATTCAGGCCGGCGTCAGCATGACGCAGGTGTGGCAGCGTGACGATCTGACGACCGCCCACTCAGACTGGCTGGCGGACGAGGTGCCGGTGGCGCTGGTCTATAACGGCATCTCTCACGTCGTGATGATGACCACGCCAAAAGATCTGGCGGCGTTTGCGCTGGGATTTTCGCTCTCTGAGGGCATTATCGATGCGCCTGGCGACATTTTCGGCATGGATATCGTGCCGGGCTGTGACGGTATTGAGGTGCAGATTGAGCTCTCCAGCCGCCGTTTTATGGCGCTGAAAGCGCAGCGTCGCGCGCTGGCGGGCCGGACAGGCTGTGGCGTCTGTGGCGTTGAACAGCTGGAGCAGATCGGCAAGCCGCTCTCGCCGCTGCCTTTTACCAAGACGTTTGCGCTGGAGAGACTGGATCGGGCGCTGGGCGAGCTTAAGGCGTATCAGCCGGTCGGCCAGCTCACCGGCTGTACCCATGCGGCCGCATGGATCCAGCCCGACGGTCAGCTGGCCGGGGGCTGCGAAGATGTGGGTCGCCATGTGGCGCTGGACAAGCTGCTGGGGTATCGCAGCCAGGCCGGGTGGGGGCCGGGCGCGGTGCTGGTCTCCAGCCGCGCCAGCTATGAAATGGTGCAGAAGTCCGCCATGTGCGGCGTGGAAATCCTGTTTGCGGTGTCGGCGGCGACCCGCCTGGCGGTGGAGGTGGCTGAACGCTGCAACCTGACGCTGGTCGGCTTCAGCAAACCCGGCCGGGCCACCATTTACAGCCACCCTCAGCGGCTGCGTTAAACCACCATCACGTCCGGCAGTTGCTGCTGTAACGCCGCCAGGGCGGCACTGTCGCCGCCACCGTCCGTAATCAGCAGAGAAATCGCCTGCGGTGGCGCATAGACCGTGCGGCTGACTACGCCCAGCTTGCTGTGATCGGCCAGCAGATAGCAGGATGCAGACTGCTGCACCATCGTACGGGCAATCGCTGCTTCGTGCGGATGAAAGCTGGTGGCCCCGCACGCTGCTTCAACGCCAACCGGTGACAGCAGCGCAATATCAGCACGGTAGCGGACGATCTCGCCGACGGTGATTTCGCCGCGCGTCTGCTGTGCGCCCGCTGACATGTTCCCACCCAGCAAAATAATCTGATTATTCAGCGTCTGATTTTCCTCTCCGGCGCTCAGGGCCAGCGCCGCCTGCAAACTGTTGGTGAGGATCGTCAGGCCGGAAAGGGCATGCAGCTCCTCTGCCAGAAACGTGGTGGTGCTGCCCGCGTCCAGGAACAGCGTCTGTCCGGGTTGCAGCAGCTGCGCGGCTGCGCGGGCAATTGCGCGCTTCTCCCGGGTCTGCTGACGTCGGCGTTCGGTCAGCGGCGGTTCGGCTGGGGTTTCCAGCGCCACCAGCCCGCCGTGAACCCGGCGCGCCAGCCCCAGCGCCTCCAGCTCAATCATGTCCCGGCGCGCGGTTTCGCGTGATACCTCCAGCTCTCTGATAATGCGTTCGGTACTCACCTGGTTAAGCCGGGTCAGTAAGGCACGGATACGGTGAAGACGCATTTCCTGCAGCATAGTGGTTTCCTTATAGGGCGCGAAGAGCACGGATAATACGCCAGTCAGACGCTGGCGTCCGTCTGAATCGAGGGCCAGCTTAGCGCGGCTCATTGCACCCGTCATGTGTATTTTATTGCATTTGTGTATTTTGTTGCATTTTTAGCGCAGGCAGGCATGATAAGGGGCATTGCTCTTCTCCTTTATCCCTGAAACCGGAGTCAATTATGGCCACGCGTTCCACCATTATGGATACTAACAGTTTTCGTGCCGAACATGCCGCTGCGCTGGACAGCGACACACGCAAACTGACCGATAAACGCAGTAAAGTCCTGGGTGACTCCTATCGCCTGTTCTATCGCAAGCCGGTTCATCTGGTGCGGGGAGAGGGGCAGTATCTGTGGGATGCGGCGGGCGATAAGTATCTCGACGTCTACAACAACGTGGCCAGCATTGGTCACTGTCATCCGGCCGTGATTGAGGCAGTGACGCAGCAGATGAAAATGCTGAACACCCACACCCGTTACCTGCATGAAAATATCCTCGACTACAGCGAAGCACTGCTGGCGACCACGCCTGCGGCGATCGACCGCGCGATGTATATGTGTACCGGATCGGAAGCCAACGATCTGGCAATCCGCGTGGCGCGCGCCTTCAGTGGCGGCAGCGGAATTATTGTCACTAAAGAGGCCTATCACGGCACCAGTGAGCTGACCTCGGGGGCCTCGCCGGCGCTGGGCAGCGGGCAGCCGCTGGCACCAACCACCCGGCTGGTAATGCCGCCGGATGCCTATCGCGTGGATGCACCGGATCTGGGCGACTGGTTTGCCAGCCAGATTCAGCAGCAGATTGATGATATGGCCGCGCATGGCATTAAGTTTGCCGGATTCCTGGCCGATTCGATCTTCTCGTCAGACGGTGTCCTGCCTGACCCGCGCGGCTTCCTGAAAAAAGCCGTCGAAGTGGTGCATGCCAACGGCGGCATTTTTATTGCCGACGAAGTCCAGCCCGGCTTTGGCCGGACCGGCGATGCGTTCTGGGGCTTTGGCCGCCACGATGTGGTGCCCGATCTGATCACCACCGGCAAGCCGATGGGCAACGGCATCCCGGTGTCCGGACTGCTGGCAAAAAGCGAGGTGCTGGCCGCCTTCAGTGACTCGATTCCTTACTTCAATACCTTTGGCGGCAATCCGGTCGCGATGGCGGCGGCGCAGGCGGTACTGAAAGTGATCACCGAAGAGGGATTACAGGAACACAGCCGCGTGGTCGGTGCGAAGCTGCTGGCTGAGCTGCGGACGCTGATGGATCGCTTTGAGTGCGTGGGAGATGTGCGCGGCGCCGGACTGTTTATCGGCTTTGAACTGGTCACCGATCGTCACAGTAAAACGCCGGATAAGACGCTGGCGCTGGATCTGATTGAGAAGCTGCGTGAACATCGTGTGCTGACCTCGGTCGCCGGCCCCTATGGGAATGTACTGAAACTGCGTCCGCCCCTGGCTTTCCAGGAAAGCGACATCGACTGGCTGGTGGGGGCACTCGACAGCGCGCTGCGCGAGCTGGGTCGGTAAGGCGCAGGGCAGGCGAGGCGCGGCATCCGGGCGGATGGCGTGCCCGCAGCGCCGTCGGGGTGGGCGGCTCTGCACAGGCAGCATGGGCCGCCGCGCGCTGTAAAAACAACGGGTTGCTTTTGCCGGGTTCCGCAAACCCTTATCGTTATCAGGGCATTGATTACGCTTTTACGCTACATGAATTTAACTATAATGATTCGACTGCTTACGCGGCACGTCCTGAATTCGTCGTGCTGCTCATATTAAATGGAGAGGAAGAACATGAGTTATTCACTGCCATCCCTGCCTTATGCCTACGACGCACTGGAACCGCATTTCGACAAGCAGACGATGGAAATCCATCACACTAAACATCACCAGACCTATGTGAACAACGCCAACGCGGCGCTGGAAGGCACTGAATTTGCCGATCTGCCGGTCGATGAGCTGATCACCAAACTGGATCAGCTGCCAGCAGACAAAAAAGGCCCACTGCGTAACAACGCAGGCGGTCACGCGAACCACAGCCTGTTCTGGAAAGGCCTGAAAACCGGCACCACCCTGCAGGGCGACCTGAAAGCGGCTATCGAGAAAGATTTCGGCAGCGTGGAAAAATTCCAGGAAGAGTTTGAGAAAGCCGCAGCGACCCGTTTCGGTTCAGGCTGGGCGTGGCTGGTTAAGAAAGGCGACAAGCTGGCTGTGGTCTCTACCGCAAACCAGGATAACCCGCTGATGGGCGAAGCGGTTGCCGGCGTATCTGGCTTCCCGATCATCGGTCTGGATGTGTGGGAACACGCTTACTACCTGAAGTATCAGAACAAGCGTCCTGACTACATCAAAGCGTTCTGGAACGTGGTTAACTGGGACGAAGCAGCAGCCCGCTTCGCTGCTGCAAAGTAAGTTAATACGGCGTTAACTGTTAAACCGGTGAAATTTATTTCGCCGGTTTTTTTACGCCTTTATATTATGCGTTCCCAGATGGAACCAGAAATCGTCATCAGTCAGGTTTAATGTTATTCCACATTAACCTGCCGTTGATATTGGTTATGATATTTTCAGTGACATTCCTGCTTAACCCACTGCGTGTCGCTGACTATGTCAATTATAACTACTCACGAAACTACAGCAGACTCCTCTGCTTCGCTTTTTTTTCAGTTAATTAGTGGAAAATATGTCCCGGATAAACTCTGGATAAGTAAACGTTTCCGGATGAAATTTGCCTTAAGGACCCTGATATCGCCACTGACGACACTGCATTATCTGGATGCCCTGTCGCGTCTGCCGCAGCTTCCTCTGTTAATGAGCACCCAGGGTCTGTTACCTGCCAAGCTGCACCGGCCCTATCTGCGTTCAGGGCTGAGCATTGCTGCACGCGCACAGGCGATTCTCGATCATTATACCCTGATGAATAACCTGGAAAATCCTGCGCTACGTCAGCTGCTGCAAAGCGCCGCCGATAACCCGCTGGCTACACTGACCGGTAAAAACGGCGAAGCCTTTTTACTCTCCTGCAGTTCAGGTTATTTCGACCGTGAAGGTGAAGTGACGCTGGTGTTGCGTTATAACAACGATGTTATCGCGTCGCTTTCATTTTCTATTATTAATGAGAATAACCAGCGCACCTTATTAATTGGCGGATTACAGGGGCCGCGGAAACATATCAATAATGAGGTTATCCGTGAGGCGACAAAAGCCGCGCAGGGCCTCTTCCCGAAACGTCTGTTAATGGAAGCGGTATTTATTCTTGCGAAACAGTGCGGCGTGGAGAAAATTCTGGCGGTGGGCGATGAGACGCACGTGTTCCGCAGCCTCCGCTATCGCCACAGCAAAGGGGATAAGTTCTTTGCCAGCTACAGTGAGTTCTGGCTGTCGCTGAGTGGGGAGGCGCGCAGTGACGGGATGTTTACGCTGCCGCTGAGCCTGCCGCGTAAAACGCTGGAGGAGATCGCCAGCAAGAAGCGCGCAGAGTATCGCCGTCGCTATGAACTGCTGGATACGCTGGCGGAACAGGTCTGTGCCGCCGCAGGCGAACGCAAGGCCGATGTCGATCAGGCCGCAGCCTGATCAACGCTTCAGAAAGCGGTTCTGGCGAAGCCGGTCATCACTTTCAGGCCCATTTCACGTCCCAGCGCGGTCATTGGATGCACCACCACCAGGCCGCGCACGCTTTTTTTCAGCGCGCCCAGATTAGCCTGTTCTTTTTTGGTAATTTCGCGGCTGAAACCCATTTTCTGCAGTTTCTGCGCTTCGGCACTCAGCTTTTCAACCCGCTGATTGCGCAGACGCTCAATCTCCGTGACCAGCGTTTCTTTCTCTTTCAGCAACGCGCCCAGTTTCTCGGTGTCACCCGACTCCAGTAACTGCGGCTCTTTGCGGTTCAGTGCGTCCAGCTTATCGCTGAGAAGTTTGATTTCGTTCTTTTCTTGCTCTTTCATGACAACAACTCGTTGAGGAAAACAGGCTAAGGATACACCAAATCGGGGGCAGGTTCCCGCTCAGCGTAAGACAAAAAAGGCGCCGGAAAGGGCGCCTGACGGGATTAGCTGCCAGCCTTTTTAAACGCCTGCTTAGTGCTGATGCGGGCAATCAGTTCGGTAAGCGACAGCACCATGGTGGATCGCACCATCTGCAGATAGCGCTGCTGCTGCATACTACGCAACTCCGCATCGTCGGTGTGAAACACCGGCGCAGGCGGCCAGGCGGTGACGCAGTGCAGCTCACCAAACGGGCCAAGGATTTCATCGTCAGTAAAGCGGTAGTCGGCAGTATCGTGGTTCAGCTCTTCGCGCAGCGCCAGCAGCAGTTCACCATCTTCATATTCGTGACGGCTGATGACGCCCAGGCCATAAATCAGCTTCAGGCGAACCGAGAGTTCGCCCAGTGGACCATCGCCCAGCAGCAGCGGCTCTACAGCATATTTCACCGCATAGTCATCTTTGCGGAACACCTGCAGCACCAGTAGATTGACCGCTTCAGCCAATAGCTCAACGGCGGCGATAAGAAAGCTTCTCACCGAACGACCGGCGTTCAGGCGCTCAAGCACCCGGTTTTCAAAAGCTTGCTTCTCTTCCATTGTCGCCTGCATGGGTTCAATACGGCCGTTGGGCGCAGGCAGACTGCGCCCGGCTTGCGTCACTAACACGCGCGCATTATGCCATAGCGTGCCAGGCGCTCACCACCGAAGCCACCACTTCGCTGTCCGCGGGCAGGCCGGAAATCTCAGCCAGCGTCGCCTGGGGGCCTTTTTCAGCCAGCAGCGCGGCCAGCTCCTGCGCCTGCGGGTCCTGATCGCTGTGATAGTGCATCGCGGCGGCAATACCCTGTACCAGGTGGGCGTGTGGCAGACCATACTCCAGCGTCCCGAGGGTCGGCTTGATCAGGCGATCGCCCACACTCAATTTACGCAACGGCTGACGGCCTACGCGCTCAACATCATCTTTCAGATAAGGGTTTTCGAAACGGCTCAAAATTTTCTGAATATAGGCAGCATGTTTCTCTGCGTCGAAACCGTAACGCTGGATCAGCACCGCGCCGCTCTCTTCCATCGCGCCTTTCACGACGGCCCGGATTTTTTCATCCAGAATGGCGTCACGAATGGTCTGGTGACCGGCCAGCTGGCCAAGGTAGGCGGTAATCGCGTGGCCGGTGTTCAGGGTGAAGAGCTTGCGCTCAACAAAGGCCATCAGGTTGTCGGTCAGCTCCATGCCAGCAATGGCCGGCAGATCGCCTTTAAACTGCGTTTTGTCGACGATCCACTCGCTGAAGGTTTCAACGGTCACTTCCAGCGGATCGCTGCTACCGGCTTCCGTTGGTGGCACAATGCGATCGACAGCGGAATCAACAAAACCGACGTGCTGCTCCAGCCAGGCGTGATACTGCTCAGGCAGCGCCTTCAGCACATGCTGTTTCAGCTGGCTGGTGCCGCGCACCATATTCTCACAGGCGATAATATTCAGCGGACGGGTCGTGCCGTCATCGCTGCGTTTAATCAGCCCTTTCGCCATGCTCCCAGCAATGCGCTCCAGGATTTGCGGGCCTACGGCGGTGGTCACCAGATCGACCTCCGACACCAGGGTGACGATCGCCTCACTGGTGCTGTTAACGGCGCTGACGCCGGTCACGATTTCTGTTCTGGCCTGTTCGCCAACCACATGAACGGGATACTCATGACGCGCGTTCAGTGCATCCAGCACCGTCTGATTTACATCAGCAAAAACCAGTTCGATACCGGCATCAGCCAGTAATTTGCCGATAAAGCCGCGACCGATGTTTCCTGCTCCGAAATGTAACGCTTTCATAATTTTTGACCCATATCAAATGACGATGGGGCGGGCAAACCCGCCCCGGAAAATCGGGACGGGCATGACCGCCCCAGGGAAAATATCACCACATTATGCGATGGCAGGCTTGCCTGACAGCAGATCCAGCACTTCCTGCACGCTGCTGGTATTTGCCAGCTTCTCGATCACGCTGTCATCATCCAGCGCATTGGTAAGGCTGGTGATCACCTGAATGTGCTCGTTGTTGCGGGCCGCAATGCCGATGACCAGACGCGCCACATCTTCCGGCTCTTCGCCGAACAGAACGCCTGCCGGATACTGGCAGAACACCACGCCGGTTTTCAGCACGCGATCTTTGGCTTCGACCGTGCCGTGCGGCACTGCAATCGACTCACCAAGATAGGTTGGGGTCAGTTTTTCACGTGCCAGCATTGCTTCAACATACTCCGGCTCGACGTAACCGCCTTTCACCAGCTGTTCACCGGCAAAGCGAATCGCCTGCTCTTTGTTACTGGCGGCCTGGCCAAGGAAGACGTTATCTGCGCCCAGCTTAAACAGGTGCGCGTTACCTTCATCGTAGCTGTCTGCCAGCGTGGTCTTCACGGTTTCGCGATGCGCGTCACTGCGGTTAGCCGCTACCAGACGTTCGGTCAGGGTGCTGTAGAGCGCGCTGTCGAGGAAGTTATTCAGCGAGATATGCTGCGCGTGCGGTGCCTGGCGAATGGCGCGTTCGGTCAGGTCACGATGCGTAATCACCAGATCGACATCACCCGGCAGGGCGTTGATCGCGGTATTGGTCACCGAGACATTGCTCAGACCGGCATCCTGCACTTTCTTACGCAGTACGCCTGCGCCCATGGCGCTGGAGCCCATACCGGCATCACAGGCGACGATGATTTTACGCACGTGATGCAGATCCACGCTCATGGCGTCGCTGGCGATAGCGCCACCGGGTGCACTCTGGCCTTTGGACTGGGCTTTCATCTCATGCATGCGCTGAGTCGCGGCTTCGATATCGTCATCTTCTTTCACTTTGCTGGTTTTCAGCAGGATAGCGGAAACCACGAAGGAGACAGCAAAGGCGGCCGCGATAGCGGCGACGTTAGCAAAGTAAGCGCCTTTTGGCGTCATCGCCAGCACCGCCAGGATAGAACCCGGTGAAGCAGGAGAGACCAGGCCGCCGTTCAGGACGGTCAGCGTGAAGACGCCAGTCATCCCGCCCAGAATCACGGCCAGCAGCAGACGAGGCGCCATCAGCACGTAAGGGAAATAGATCTCATGGATGCCGCCCAGGAAGTGGATAATGGCTGCACCGCCCGCTGACTGTTTGGCGCTGCCGCGGCCAAAGAACATATAGGCCATCAGCACGCCCATTCCCGGACCCGGGTTTGCTTCGATCAGGAAGAAGATCGATTTACCCGCTTCACTCGCCTGCTGGATGCCGAGCGGAGAGAAGATACCGTGGTTGATGGCGTTGTTCAGGAACAGGATTTTCGCCGGTTCCACAAAGATGGAAGTCAGCGGCAGCAGGTTGTTCTGTACCATCAGGTTCACGCCCGCCGCGAGAATGTGCGACAGACCTTCTACCAGCGGGCCAATGGCCAGGAACGCCAGCAGAGCCAGCACCATCCCGATAATACCGGCCGAGAAGTTGTTAACCAGCATCTCGAAGCCGCTTTTGATTTTGCCGTCAATTGCCCGGTCAAACAACTTAATGGCCCAGCCACCCAGTGGACCGGCAATCATCGCGCCCAGGAACATCGGCATATCAGCACCGACAATCACACCCATGGTGGTGATAGCACCGACCACGCCGCCGCGATCTCCGCCCACCAGACGCCCGCCGGTGAAACCGATCAGCAGCGGCAGCAGGTAAGTGATCATCGGGCCGACCAGTTTGGCCAGCGTTTCGTTAGGGATCCAGCCAGTTGGAATAAACAGTGCGGTGATGATACCCCAGGCGATAAACGCCCCGATGTTTGGCATCACCATATTACTCAGAAAGCGACCAAAGCTCTGTACTTTGACCTTCACTGATGAGGACATAAACTCACCCCTTATTGAGACGCGCTGCAATAGGAGAGCGCGTTTGTTTTTGTTTAGCCACCCCGACTCAAAGCCGGTGGTATTACTGTATGCACGCGGACTCTATCACGCGAATCTGGCACTGCGTAGGGCACGGAATTAGTGTGATCTGTATCACTGATTAGGGGTGTCTTCAGGGGTCATTAGCGTGACTGTCATCACACTTTATTGACTGATCGCCGCCGTTTTGTTCTGTTTTTAGTCAGACGGGCGTGTTATATGTGAGGTGTGTCACATCCTATGGAGAGCGGTTTGTTATAAATATGTGATGTAAGTCACAAAATATTATTGGTCGAAAATGCGCCAGATCACACTTCATTCAGCGGGTCAGAATAGGGAAGAGAAAGGGGTGATAAGACAGGCAGAGGGATCACCCCTGCCCGGGAAGCGGATTTACTGCTGAATGCCACCCTGAACGGCAGCCTGGGCCTGCGGCAGTGCCTGCGCGTTGGCAGAAAGCGTGCTCATCAGCGCGTTGTACTGCGTGGCCTGATCCTGGGTCGGGAACTGCACGCCGCCGTTGTTGAAGCTGACACGGGCGCCCTGCTGTTGCAGGAAGTCGCCGGCCTGCACCGCACCCTGACTCAGCGCCTGCAGTTTAGGCAGCAGTGGGATCAGTTGATTGGCGGGCACCGTTACCACTTTGTTGTAGGCGGTATCGTAGACTTTTTTCAGGTCATCCGACTGCTTCAGTGCCGCTTTGCTGCTGTCTGCCTGCATTTTGGCGCTTTCAATCTGCTGGGTAACAATGACCAGGGCGCTGTTAACCTGGCGCAGCGAGTCGCGACGGCTGAGGTAATCCTGCGGAACGCGGATTGCGGAAAGCTCATCCACCACCGGGCGCATTCCCTGTTCTACCGCTTTATTCGCCTGCTGTGAAAAGCCATACATAATGGCGTAGTCGCTGGCGAAGTTGCCAAAACTCTGTTTCTGGCTTTCGCTCAGGCTGGGAAGGTGCTCGCCGCTGCGCATCACGGTATTCTGGAGAAAGTCGATAAATGCTTTACGCTGTTCGCCTTCTTTGTCACCACATGCGGTGAGCTGCAGTACGATCAGCGCGCCAGCGAGCATAATGCCGCTGCGTGCCATAAGGCGTGTAAATCCTGAAGCCATAGGGTCAACTCCTGTCGGTGATACGGTCTGATGTCCAGGTAGGAATGGCCTAAAGAATAGAACAAACCCGCGCCACGGCACAATGTGAAACCACCGTTAAAACAGGTGCTTTCTGGACGGGTCGTGGCAGAACCGGCTCTGACGCATGGCGGCGCGCCCTGCGTTGCCCGCTGGCGTACCGAACTCAGGGCGGTGTTTTTATGGCAGTGGCCCTAAAACACCACGGCCTGGCCATCTTTCCGGCTTTCACTGGCCGCGATGTAGAATCCCTGGGGATCGCGCACTATCGCCTGTGCGCCGCCAAAGTTGTAGTTACTCAGCGGATCTTCCAGAACCACGTTATGACCCATGCGGCGCAGGGTGCTGAGGGTATTACGATCAAGGGTCGATTCAAAGACCACCTCGCGACCCTGCACCACCCGCCAGCGCGGCGCATCAATCGCAGCCTGTGGATTCTGCCCATGCAGCATAATGCGCAGCGCCAGCTGAACGTGCCCCTGAGCCTGCATCGGGCCGCCCATTACACCAAACGCCATCAGCGGCTGGCCCTGCTGATCCTGTGCAAAGGCGGGGATAATGGTATGGAAGGGGCGTTTACCGCCCGCGACCACGTTAGGATGGGCCGGATCGCAGGAGAAACCTGCGCCGCGATTCTGCAGGCTGATGCCGGTTCCGGGAACAACCACGCCGGAGCCAAAACCCATATAGTTGGACTGAATAAACGACACCATCATGCCCTGGCTGTCACCGGCGGCCACATAAACGGTGCCGCTTTGCTGCGGTGAACCAAAGCGGAAATCACCTGCTCTGTCAGGATCGATTAATGCGGCCCGCTGGCGAAGATAGTCCTGGCTCAGCAGCAGGGCTGCCGGAAATTCCAGGTGATCTTCATCGGTGACATAGCGTTCGAGATCGACCAGCGCCAGTTTCATCGCCTCAATAGAGAGGTGGAGCCACTGCGGTGAATCCGGTGCGTGACGACCGATCTCCCACTCTTCCAGAATGCCCAGCGCGATCAGGGTGGCGATGCCCTGACCGTTAGGCGGCAGCTCCTGTACCGCGCCGCCAGCAAACGGATGCGACAGCAGGGTGACCCAGTCGGCACGATGGTTTTTGAGATCCGCCAGCGTCAGGGCGGCGTCATGTTCGCGGGCAAAGGCCGCCATCTTCTGCGCCAGTGCGCCGCGATAGAAGCTTTCGCCCTGCGTTTCAGCAATCTCCTGCAGGGTGGCGGCCTGAGCCGGATTGCGAAACAGCTCCCCAGCCCGGGGCGGGCGGCCCTGTGGCGCAAAGCAGTCGCTGAAGCCCGGCTGATCCCGCAGTTTATCGTAGCCGCGCTGCCACAGCTGGCTAATCAGTGGCGAAACCGGGAATCCGTTGCGCGCATAATCGATCGCCGGTTGCGCCAGCGTGGTCAGCGGCAGGGTGCCGAAGCGCTGCGCCAGTGACACCCATGCCGACACCGCACCGGGCACGGTCACTGACTCCCAGCCGGTTTCCGGCATGGTGTTACACGCGGCGAAGCGGCCGGGATGCCAGGCGGCCGGGGCACGGCCTGACGCATTGAGTCCATGCAGCTCACGGCCGTCCCAGACGATAGCAAACGCATCGCTGCCGATGCCGTTTCCGGTCGGCTCCAGGACGGTGAGGGCGATAGCCGTGGCGATCGCCGCATCCACCGCGTTGCCCCCCTGTTGCAGCATACGCAGGCCTGCCTGCGCCGCCAGCGGCTGTGATGTTGCTACCGCATTCCGTCCCATCATCGGGACGCGATGAGAAGGGTAGGCGACATTAAAATCTGTTTCACGCATCGCTATTCCTTGCCGGGATTCGGTGTCTGGCCTGCCGTCTGCGCAACAGTCAGGGCGTGCACTTTTGTCGCGCATGACGCCAGGCGTGGACGGCATAAACGCACCGGAATGAGGCGTCTGCCGTTTCTTAAAGGTCGCTGTTCAATAATCTGCTGAAAAAACAGCACTCAGATTAACGGATTTTCCCTCCCTGTACCGTGAGCCGACGCGCGACAGCACGTAAGTCCATGCCAGGATTATTCTTATTTTCATTAGAATGATGAATATAAGTGTTCACGAAGTAAGCCATTGGCGTATATTTTGCACTCACCTGCTGAAGAGGTGCAGTGCTTCACAGAAATGAGAAGGTGCCGGTAAAAAATTTGATGGCATCCACATATATCGCAAGCTTCAATTGATTTTTTTCCCTGCTATGAAGGTGCAAAAATCAGTTGCCTCAGCAGGTTAGAGGCGCTGGAACTTCTCCGGCAAACCTTAGTTAAAAAAATAATTATAAATTGCGCGGCAAATCGTCAGGTCTCTATCCATACTTAGTCTCCCGGCATTTGTTGCATTGATCTGACAACTTTTAAAGAAATGCACCGCAGGCTGTGTCCCGTAATGGTTTCTCTCATAACAAAAACAAACCCTTGCGGGATCCAGCCTGGAACAGGCCCGGTTTAAGAGCTCTGATTTCAGGCTCATACCTCTCTACTTTCACGTGCTTCATAGTGAGTTTTAAGGAGTTCTCTATGGAATTAAAAGACCCGATGTTTGAATTGCTCAGCAGCCTTGAGCAGATTGTTTTGACACGTGATGATTGCTCTGCCGAGTTACTCATTCAGCGCCAGCAACCCGCCCAGCCAGAACCGCAGCGTCTGCGTGAAATGACCGGCATGCAGGTTGACGAGTTTGCGAAAGTAATGGGCGTGAGCGTTTCTTCCGTGAAAAGCTGGGAAGCCCGCCGTACCCGTCCTTCCGCGACGGCGCAGAAACTGATGAAGTTGTTACATGCCAACCCTTATCTGGGACGGCAGTTGCTTGACTGATCAGACATCAGGAAGAAACCCGCCGCTGGCGGGTTTTTTTATGGGTGTCAGATGCCATATTTCGCCGCCTGTCGGGCAAACCAGCTCTCCGGTACGCTGTAGGGCGGCTCCCGTAGCTGAGCCAGCCCGTTTTCAATAATCGTCGACGCCTGCTGCCATAACTGCGCATCGCCCTGTTTCAGCAGGGCTATCTGAATCTGCTTTTCAACCAGGTAAATTCGCGCAAAATCGGGATCGAAACGGACAATCGCGCGGGTGTTATCGATAATGTCCGCCAGTTTGATGGTCTGCGCCTCGGAACTGGCGCTGGCGGTGTGGCGAAAGTGCGCCACTTTACGGGCGGCGCGGTTCTTTGCCGTCGTCGGGTCGCTGTCTGTCAGCATCGCTACCAGGCTGGCCACGCGCTGACCAAAATGCGCTTCAATATCCTGTTGCGTCGTGGCGGTATCTTCCACCGTGTCGTGCAGCCAGGCCGCCGCTAAAAGTGCCTCGTCATGAGTGACGCTGCGCACCAGTTCTGCAACGGCGGCCGGATGAACAATATAGGGCTCATCGGTATATTTGCGGCGCTGACCGGCTCCGGCATGTGCCTCGGTGGCAAAGCGACGAGCCTGTTCTTCCAGTGAATCCTGCATGCTTTTACCCCCTGGCAAAAAGTTTGCTTGCAATTATCTAGCGCGCTATCTATATTCATCATTATGAACAGTGATCAAGATGACAAAAAAGTGAAACCGATGCCACTGTTGGTCGACCAGCAGCTCTGCTTTGCACTCTATTCTGCCAATCTGGCGATGAGTAAAGTCTATCGCCAGCTGCTGAGCCAGCTCGATATTACCTATCCGCAATATCTGGTGATGCTGGTGCTGTGGCAGAAAGATGATGTCACGGTCTCGGAGATTGGCGAGCAGCTCTTTTTAGACTCGGCCACCTTAACGCCTTTACTGAAGCGGCTGGAGAGCGCAGGGCTGATTAACCGGCAGCGCACCCGTCAGGATGAGCGGCAGGTTGCGGTAACGCTGACCGAGGCTGGCCGGGCGTTGCGCGCCAGGGCTGAGACGATCCCTGACGCCATTAAATGTGCCACGGCCTGTGAAGATGAGGCCCTGCTGGCCCTGAAATTACAACTGGATGGGTTGCGCGATAACCTGAATCAGTCCCGATAAAGATTGCAGTTGGGTGCGCCGCACCCACTGAGCCTCACCGCCCGGTTACGACTAAATAAGTAGCGGGCGATTTAATAGCGTAATGGAGAAATGTCATGTCTTTAGAACAAGTGGTTTACCGCGCCAAAGCCAAAGCAACCGGTGGTCGTGATGGTCGTGCAACCTCTTCTGATGGTGTACTGGACGTGAAACTGGGTGTGCCAAAAGAGATGGGCGGTGCAGGCGGCGAAGTCACTAACCCTGAGCAGCTGTTTGCTGCGGGTTACTCTGCCTGCTTCATCGGTGCCATGAAGTTTGTCGCTGGTCGCGACAAAATTGCAATGCCAAAAGAGGCGTGGATCGAAGGTGAAGTCGGTATTGGTCCTATTCCCAACGGTTTTGGTATCGAAGCGACCCTGAACATTCATCTGCCCGGGATGGATGAAGCAGAAGCGCAGAAACTGGTGGATGCGGCGCACATCGTCTGCCCTTACTCAAACGCGACCCGCAACAACATCGACGTCACGCTGAATATCATCTGCTAAGCGTACGGCGGGCCTGACAGGCAGGCCCGCTTCTCTTCTGCTGCGCGCAGCGGCAATGTCCTCCCCCGAACCCCTTCGTTGTGTAAAAAAAGGCGCTAATCGGGTCATCAGTGATTATTTTCTGGTCTGACGAAGGCGGCCATGCTTTACTGAGCCACCTCGCGTTACAGCCTGTTAGCCCGTTCAGAATATTCCTTCATCTTTGTCCGGTCCGCTTATTCGGCGAACTCTGTCGCGTTTCGGTAGTCTCATAAAAAGATTTGGTCAAGCGCTTCACTCCGGAGAAACACCTTTTTTCATGAATTATATTAAAACCCTGTCCCAGCAAAAGTTATCTCTCTTGCTGGCGCTTTACCTCGGTATCTTACTGAATTTACCGATTTTTTATCGCCGTTTTGATGGTTTTCTCAGTCACTCCACGATAACGAACTGGCTCACAGCCGTCACCGAGGTGGTCGCTATTGTGCTGCTGACGTTCTTCCTGATGCGCCTGCTGTCGCTGGGAGGAAAGTGGTTTTATCGCGTGCTGGCCACGCTGATTGTGCTGATTTCTGTTGCCGCTGCCTATTACATGGCGTTTTTTAACGTCGTGATTGGTTACGGCATCGTGGCATCGGTCATGACGACCGACACCGATCTCTCTAAAGAGGTCGTGGGGTATCATTTCATCCTGTGGATGGTGCTGGTCAGCGCGTTGCCGCTGCTGATGATCTGGCGCAACCGGCTGAGCATGACGCTGAATGAACAGCTGCGAACGCCGGGGCAGCGCCTGAAACCGACGTTGATTATGCTGCTCTGTGTCGCGCTGGTCTGGCTGCCGATCCGGTTTTTCGACAAGCTGCAGAAGCACAACGAAGAGATCACCAATATCGATCTGCCGAGCTACGGTGGGGTCGTGGCGCACTCTTATCTTCCCTCTAACTGGCTGGCGGCGGTCGGGCTGTTCGCATGGACCCGCATGGATGAGTCCCTGAAAAGCGAAGAGCTGCTCGATCCGGCGAAGAAGTTTACTTATGTCGCGCCTGCCGGCCTGGACGATACCTATGTGGTGTTCGTGATTGGTGAGACCACGCGCTGGGATCACATGGGAATGCTTGGCTATGAGCGTGACACCACGCCTAAGCTGTCAAAAGAGAAGAACCTGGTGGCTTTCCGGGGGGAGTCCTGTGATACCGCGACCAAGCTGTCGCTGCGCTGCATGTTTGTGCGTGAAGGCGGCACTATGGATAATCCGGGGCGTACGCTGAAAGAGCAGAATGTGTTTGCGGTGATGAAGGAGCTGGGCTTCACCTCGGAACTGTTTGCGATGCAGAGCGAGGTCTGGTTCTACGATAACGTGAATGCCAATAACTTTGCCTTCCGCGAGCAGATTGGTTCAGAGAAGCGCAATCAGGGGAAAGCAGTCGATGACATGCTGCTGGTGCCAGAGATGAAAGCGTCTCTGGATCGTTTCCCGAAAGGCAAGCATCTGGTGGTGCTGCATACCAAAGGGTCGCACTATCTCTATTCACAGCGTTATCCGCGCAGCTTTGCGAAATATCAGCCGGAATGCATGGGCGTGGATGAAACCTGCAGTAAAGCGCAGTTGATCAATGCTTATGATAACTCGGTGCTGTATGTCGATAGCATGCTGGATAGCGTACTGGATCAGCTGCGCGACAAGAAAGCGATCGTCTTCTATGCGGCCGACCACGGTGAGTCGATCAGCGAGAATATGCATCTGCACGGTACGCCGCGTGAGATGGCGCCGCCTGAGCAGTTCCGGGTGCCGATGATGGTCTGGGCGTCCGATAAGTATCTGGAAGACAGCCAGAACCGCAGCAACTTTGAGCGTCTGCAGGCGCAGCAGCGTGTGGGGCGTACGCATCGCCATGTTGAACTCTTCGATACTATTCTGGGTTGTCTGGGCTATACCTCGCCAGATGGCGGCATTAACCCGGCCAATAACTGGTGTCAGGCACCGGCTACGAGTCAGGCTAAGTCGCTGTAGCAGAGTATGAAAAGGCAGCGGCAGACCGCTGAAATCCGTTAACCGCGTGCTTTCCAGGCGATCGGTGGCAAAAGCTCAAAAAGCGGTTGACGCTGTTCGGGGGTAGCAGTAACATGCGCCCCCATCGGCGAGTAGCGCAGCTTGGTAGCGCAACTGGTTTGGGACCAGTGGGTCGGAGGTTCGAATCCTCTCTCGCCGACCATATTAAGAAACCTGTCTGAAAAGACAGGTTTTTTTTCGTCTGTGGAAAAGAGGATGAGAACCTCCGCAGGAGGTTTGCGCCGAGCGTAGCGAGACAACGTTGCGCCAGCAACGGCCCGAAGGGCGCTGCTCGCAGAGCAGTGTTATCCTCTCTCGCCGACCATATTTAAGAAACCTGTCTGAAAAGACAGGTTTTTTTTCGTCTGTGGAAAAGAGGATGAGAACCTCCGCAGGAGGTTTGCGCCGGGCGTAGCGAGACAACGTTGCGCCAGCAACGGCCCGAAGGGCGCTGCTCGCAGAGCAGTGTTATCCTCTCTCGCCGACCATATTAAGAAACCTGTCTGAAAAGACAGGTTTTTTTTCGTCTGTGGAAAAGAGGATGAGAACCTCCGACCGCCTCTTACCGCCACGCATCAACTCAAAGCGCAGGTAACCCGGTCAGAAGAGGAAAGCGTCCCACGGCAGGGACAAAAACGCCGGGAGCGTTTTTGAACAACGCAACGCGCTGGCCCGGCTACGGGCGCACCTCAGGGATGAGGTGCGTAATCGCGTGGGCTGAGCGCCCAGGGAGGGTTTAAGCGCCTTTCCGATCTGACCCTGTTTCCGGCGCACTCGCGATCTGACCGCCAGACAGGCTCTCTCGCTTTGCTTCCGGCGGAGATTTCTGGCAATGCAAAAGCCAGAACAGGATCACTCTGGTCAGATTTCCGGAGCCAACTGGCCTCGCGGGGTGAACGGCTTCAGTTTCTCCTGCGATATCAGGCGGCGGATGTCAACCCCACGAAGCCTCTGCCTTTTCCAGAAAATTCCAGTAAAACCCCTTCGCTGCCTGTTTCGCTGATTAACCGCTGTTATCGCCGCTTTCGCGCTGAGAGTCCTTGCCACATCAGAGCTGCCAGCATAATTCGGGACACGTTCTTCTTATGACCGAAAGCATCAACATGCTGATTTCTTATGCTTCTGTTCCAGCATATTCCGCTGCGTGAACGTCATAACGCACGGTGAATCGTTCAGTTATTCAACGTTTGCCGGTAAAAGTTTTAAGTTTTTTAGCGGTGAGAATCACTGGTCTGCGGGATGCAATTCAGCACAATGCACGGAAATCTGGCCTCATGCGCTGTGTATTGTAGGGCTTTCAGAGCAAAACGGTTTTTATTACCGTTGCATGCTGTTCCTCACACTCTGTGTAAATAAGTAACCGTTGTATTGACGTTCTTTGCAACTGTTGACAAATTGATGCGTCAATAAACGTGCAGTTACGGAATTTTCTGAATGCCTAATCAGCATGAGAAAAAACAAATGGCAGCGTGCGTTTAAACCACCCGTTCGGTGGTTAGCCTGAACCGCATAAAAAAACCAGAGGTCGGGCACTACACAACATCACATCACAATGGAGCAAAAGCATGATCAACTCCCTGGCTAAATCCGGGATGCTGAAGGTCGGTCTGAGCCTGATTGCTATGACTGTCGCCGCCGGTGTTCAGGCAAAAACCCTTGTTTACTGTTCTGAAGGTTCTCCGGAAGGCTTCAACCCGCAGCTGTTCACCTCCGGCACGACCTACGATGCCAGCTCACGTCAGATCTACAACCGACTGGTTGAGTTCACCATTGGCACCACTGAACTGCATGCGGCGCTGGCTGAGAAATGGGATGTCAGCGAAGACGGTAAAACTTACACCTTCCACCTGCGCAAAGGCGTGAAGTGGCAAACCACCAAAGATTTCAAACCAACGCGCGAATTTAACGCGGATGATGTGGTGTTCACCTTCGAGCGCCAGCTGGATAAAAATAACGCTTACCACGGCGTTTCCGGCGGCAGCTACGAATATTTCGAAGGCATGGACATGCCGAAGCTGATCAGCAAAGTCGAAAAAGTGGACGACCACACCGTGCGCTTCGTACTGACGCGTCCTGAAGCGCCGTTCCTGGCCGATCTCGGTATGGACTTCGCCTCGATTCTGTCGAAAGAGTACGCTGACAACATGCTGAAAGCGGGCACCCCGCAGAATGTCGATCTGAATCCGGTCGGTACAGGGCCGTTCCAGCTGCTGCAGTATCAGAAAGATTCCCGCATCCTGTACAAAGCGAACCCGGATTACTGGGGCACCAAGCCGAAAATCGATCGCCTGGTCTTCTCAATCACACCGGATGCCTCCGTGCGTTACGCCAAGCTGCAGAAAGGCGAATGCCAGGTGATGCCGTACCCGAACCCGGCTGACATCGCCCGTATGAAGCAGGATAAGAACATCAACCTGTATGAGCAGGCTGGCCTGAACGTTGGTTATCTGTCGTACAACGTTGAGAAAAAACCGCTGGATAACCTGAAAGTGCGTCAGGCTCTGACCATGGCGGTCAACAAAAAGGCGATCATCGACGCCGTTTATCAGGGGGCAGGTCAGCCTGCTAAAAACCTGATCCCACCAACCATGTGGGGCTATAACGACGCGGTGAAAGATTACGCTTACGATCCTGAGAAAGCCAAAGCGCTGCTGAAAGAAGCGGGCATGGCGGACGGTTTCTCCATCGACCTGTGGGCGATGCCGGTTCAGCGTCCTTACAACCCGAACGCACGTCGTATGGCTGAGATGATCCAGAGCGACTGGGCGAAGATTGGCGTGAAAGCCAAAATCGTCACCTATGAGTGGGGCGAATATCTCAAGCGTGCTAAAGCGGGCGAGCACCAGACCGTCATGATGGGCTGGACCGGCGACAACGGTGACCCGGATAACTTCCTGGCGACGCTGTTCAGCTGTTCCGCAGCCAAAGATGGCTCTAACTACTCGCGCTGGTGTGATAAATCTTTCGAGGATCAGATCCAGCCCGCCCGCGCCACCGCCGATCAGGCGAAGCGCATCGAGTACTACAAGCAGGCTCAGGTTGTGATGCATGACCAGGCACCGGCGCTGATGATCGCGCACTCAACGGTCTATGAACCGGTCAGCAAGAAAGTCACCGGGTACAAAGTCGATCCGCTGGGCGGACACTACTTTGCTCAGGTAGACATTAACGAATAATTGTCGCATTTCCGGGGCGGCTGCGCGTCGCCCCGGCTCTATCTCCCTGTTTTACTGGAAACGGTAGAGGCGCAGCCTGTCTGCGTCGCGGTCGGGCCTACCCGATCGTCAGATGTAAGCAATAACCCCCCTCGCGGCGACGGTCGCGCGGACAAGAGAGAAACCGGATTATGCTGCAGTTCATACTCCGACGTCTGGGCCTTGTCATCCCAACGTTTATCGGCATTACATTACTTACCTTCGCGTTTGTTCACATGATCCCCGGCGATCCGGTGCTGATTATGGCGGGTGAACGCGGTATTTCACCTGAACGCCATGCACAGTTAATGGCGCTGTTAGGTCTGGATCAGCCGCTGTGGAAACAGTATCTGAACTACATCAACGGCGTGCTGCATGGCGACCTCGGCATTTCACTCAAGAGCCGCATTCCGGTCTGGGATGAGTTCGTTCCGCGCTTTAAAGCGACGCTGGAACTCGGCATCTGCGCCATGATCTTCGCCGTCGCCGTCGGTATCCCGGTCGGCGTACTGGCGGCTGTGAAACGCGGCTCGATTTTTGACCATACGGCGGTAGGTATTTCACTGACCGGCTATTCAATGCCGATTTTCTGGTGGGGCATCATGCTGATCATGCTGGTGTCGGTACAGCTCAACCTGACGCCGGTGTCCGGACGGATTGGCGACAGCGTCTTCCTGGATGACACATTACCGCTGACCGGCTTTATGCTGATCGACACCTTCTTCTGGGGCGAACCGGGTGATTTCCATGATGCGGTCATGCACATGATTCTGCCCGCTATCGTCCTTGGCACCATCCCGCTGGCAGTCATTGTGCGTATGACGCGCTCGGCCATGCTCGAAGTGCTGGGTGAAGATTATATCCGTACAGCCCGGGCCAAAGGCTTAACCCGGATGCGCGTTATCGTGGTGCACGCGCTGCGCAACGCCATGCTGCCGGTGGTAACGGTGATTGGTCTGCAGGTCGGCACGCTGCTGGCCGGGGCGATTCTGACCGAAACCATCTTCTCCTGGCCGGGTCTGGGACGCTGGCTGATTGAAGCGCTGCAGCGCCGCGACTACCCGGTGGTGCAGGGCGGTGTGCTGCTGACCGCCGTCTTGATTATCCTGGTCAACCTGCTGGTTGATCTGCTGTATGGCGTGGTGAATCCGCGCATACGTCACAAGAAATAAGGGGGCATCATGTCTGTTGTTGAACCCGGCAGCGTTAACGTTGCACCCAAGCCGATGACCCCGTTTCAGGAATTCTGGCACTACTTTAAACGCAACAAAGGCGCGGTTATCGGCCTGGTCTATATCATCATTGTGCTGCTGTGCGCCATTTTCGCCGATGTACTGGCCCCGCATTCGCCAGCTGAACAGTTCCGCGATGCGCTGCTGCATCCGCCGGTCTGGCAGGATGGCGGAAGCTGGAGCTACATTCTGGGCACCGACGATGTGGGCCGCGACGTCCTGTCGCGCCTGATGTTTGGTGCACGTCTGTCGCTGCTGGTGGGCTGTCTGGTGGTGGTACTGTCGCTGATTTTCGGCGTGATATTCGGCCTGCTGGCGGGCTATCTCGGCGGCGTGGTCGATGCCACCATCATGCGTCTGGTCGATATCATGCTGGCGCTGCCCAGCCTGCTGCTGGCGCTGGTGCTGGTCGCCATTTTCGGGCCTTCCATCGTTAACGCCTCCATCGCGCTGACGTTTGTCGCGTTACCGCACTATATCCGTCTGACGCGCGCGGCAGTGCTGGTAGAAGTCAACCGCGACTATGTGACCGCCTCTGGCGTCGCCGGTGCCGGTATGCTGCGCCAGATGTTCGTGAATATTCTGCCTAACTGCCTGGCACCGCTGATCGTGCAGGCTTCATTAGGTTTCTCCAACGCCATTCTCGACATGGCGGCGTTGGGCTTTCTCGGTATGGGTGCGCAACCGCCAACGCCGGAGTGGGGCACCATGCTCTCCGACGTTCTGCAGTATGCGCAAAGTGCCTGGTGGGTGGTGACCTTCCCCGGACTGGTCATTCTGCTGACCGTGCTGGCATTTAACCTGATGGGCGATGGTTTGCGTGATGCACTCGACCCGAAACTCAAGCAGTAAAGAGGCACCGAGATGGCGTTATTAAATGTAGACAAACTGTCGGTGCATTTCGGCGACGAGAAAGCACCGTTCCGCGCGGTTGACCGCATCAGTTATCAGGTTGAGCAGGGCCAGGTCGTGGGCATCGTGGGCGAGTCCGGTTCCGGCAAATCGGTCAGTTCACTGGCAATCATGGGACTGATCGATTTCCCCGGCAAAGTGATGGCGGAGACGCTGGAGTTCAGCCAGCGTGACCTGAAACGCATCTCCGAAAAAGAGCGCCGCCAGCTGGTGGGCGCAGAAGTGGCGATGATTTTTCAGGACCCGATGACCAGCCTCAACCCCTGTTACACCGTGGGCTACCAGATTATGGAAGCGATCAAGGTGCATCAGGGCGGCAACAAACGCACCCGCCGTCAGCGGGCGATTGACCTGCTTAATCAGGTTGGCATTCCTGATCCTGCGTCACGACTCGATGTCTACCCGCATCAGTTGTCGGGCGGGATGAGTCAGCGTGTGATGATAGCGATGGCGATCGCCTGTCGGCCTAAGCTGTTAATTGCCGATGAGCCGACCACGGCGCTCGACGTGACTATTCAGGCGCAGATCATTGAGCTGCTGCTGGAGTTGCAGCGTCAGGAGAACATGGCACTGATCCTGATTACGCACGATCTGGCGCTGGTGGCCGAAGCGGCGCACCACATTATTGTCATGTATGCCGGTCAGGTGGTGGAAAGCGGTAAAGCCAGCGATATCTTCAAAGCGCCGCGCCATCCCTATACACAGGCGCTGCTGCGCGCGCTGCCGGAGTTTGCGGCAGACAAAGCGCGTCTGGCCTCTCTGCCGGGCGTGGTGCCGGGCAAGTATGACCGCCCGGCTGGCTGTCTGCTGAATCCACGCTGCCCCTATGCGACTGACCGCTGTCGTCAGGAAGAACCCGAACTGCGCACTATTCCAGGACGCCAGTCCAAGTGTCACTATCCGCTGGACGATGCCGGGAGACCCACTTATGAGTCATGAAACCAATAAAGATCAGTTCCTGCTGCAGGCTATCGATCTGAAGAAGCACTACCCGGTGAAAAAGGGGCTGTTTGGTCAGGAGCGCCTGGTCAAAGCGCTGGATGGCGTCTCTTTTAATCTGGAGCGGGGCAAAACCCTGGCGGTGGTTGGGGAGTCCGGCTGTGGCAAATCCACGCTGGGCCGCCTGCTGACCATGATTGAAACGCCGACCGAAGGCCAGCTCTACTGGCACGGTCAGGATCTGCTGAAGCACGATCCTCAGGCGCAGAAGCTGCGTCGTCAGAAAATCCAGATTGTGTTCCAGAACCCGTATGGCTCGCTCAATCCGCGTAAAAAAGTGAGTCAGATTCTGGAAGAGCCGCTGGTGATCAATACTCAGCTGACCAAAGCGGAACGTCGCGAGAAGACGCTGGAGATGATGGCGAAAGTGGGCCTGAAGACCGAGCATTATGACCGCTATCCGCACATGTTCTCAGGGGGACAGCGTCAGCGTATTGCCATCGCGCGCGGGCTGATGCTCGATCCGGATGTCCTGATCGCCGATGAGCCGGTTTCTGCGCTTGATGTGTCGGTGCGTGCCCAGGTGCTTAACCTGATGATGGATCTGCAGCAGGATATGGGGCTCTCTTACGTCTTTATCTCGCACGATCTGTCGGTGGTGGAACACATTGCTGATGAGGTGATGGTGATGTATCTCGGCCGCTGTGTGGAGAAGGGGAGTAAAGAGGCCATCTTCTCTAACCCGCGCCATCCCTATACTCAGGCTCTGCTGTCTGCGACACCGCGTCTCAATCCTGACGACCGCCGTGAACGTATCAAGCTGACCGGTGAGCTGCCCAGCCCGCTTAATCCGCCGCCAGGCTGTGCTTTCAATGCGCGCTGTCATCGTCGTTTTGGCACCTGTGTCCAGCTGCAGCCGAAGCTGAAAAACTACGGTGGACAGGAGATTGCCTGCTTCGCGGTGGATCAGGATGAAAATCAGCCGGTAGGTGTGGCTGAGAAGGTCAGCTGAAGATATACGGCCTGTGCGCCAGCTGCGCTGAGCGCACAGGCCGCCGCCGATTCTGACATTCTGATGCACGCCCCAGCCTGAGGCTCCTTTCTGGAGCCTTTTTTTATCTCAACTCAGCGTCACGCCTTATCCCGGGCGGGTCAGCGACAACGCAGCGGCGATACCGCGCATTTTTTCTTTAATACTGCTCACCTGATTTTTTATGGCAGAGGCTCTGTGCGAAAAAAGATAAGGACTTTCAATCCCTCAGCGTCGCGTTTCGCTTTAATGTCTGCGCGCCGCAGCTTTATTTCCATTAACCAGGGAATTTATCTCACGCTGTCTGGCTGTACCGGCGTTCATCAGAACGGTTAATTCTTAAAAATTATTAAAATTATGCTGACATATTTAACTTAAGGAATAATTATTAATTATCAGCTTTAATGTGCCTGTAATGGCATTATTCGGCTAAATAAGAATCTTTATGATTAGTCAGTTTTATTGATTTTGGCTTTTTTGTAATCAGATTTTTCTGACCATAATTAAACGGATATGTTATATTCCGGAAAAATTTCCTCCTGTTGCAGGCCATGACGAATGAAGAATGATTACGATGATTTGCAGCGTTTTAAAGAGAAAACGCAAACGCTCGACATCGACTTTAAAGATATGTCTGGTCAGGCGCAGGAAGCGGCAGAACACAGCAAATGGGCGCTGATCCGCCAGCTGGCAAAAGAGGAAAATCAGACCCCTTTTAGTGGTGGTCAGCGTATTGACCTGCCACAACCTCAGCCACTAAGGGGTGATGAGTTCACGGCACCGCCACCTGAGGCCCCCCCTCGCCCTGCCACGCTCAGTGCGCAGCCGGCCCTGTCGGCGGGCACCTCAATTCTTGATAGTCTTTCAGGCAGCCCGATGCCTGCGCCCGGCAGAGCCGCAAATCACACGGCGTCGCTCTTTCCACCGCCGCCGCCGCGACAACCTCTGGCTCAGCCGCAGGCGGCTGAACGTGTCGCGCCGGTACACGCTGCCACGGTCGCGGAGCCTCAGCCTGCCCTCTCTCCGGCTGCATCCGCCTCTGAACCCGGACGCTTTGGTGCGCTGTTCCGCCCGCGCGAGACGCCGTTGCCGAAAGAAACCCTACTCAAACCGTTACTGGAGAAGATTGCGCTATGCCGTTAGTTTGTGTGTGCTCGCCAAAGGGAGGCGTGGGAAAAACGACGCTGGCGGCGAATCTGGCCTGGAGCCTGGCGCGGTCGGGTAATAAAGTGCTGGCCATCGATTTCGATGTGCAGAATGCACTGCGTCTTCACTTTGGCGTGCCGCTTAACGATGGGCGCGGCTTTGTGGCGCGCTCAGAAGAGCAGGCAGACTGGAGTCAGTCGATTCTCACCACGGGCGGCAATATCTTTGTCCTGCCTTACGGCGATGTCACGGAGCCTCAGCGTGAACGGTTCGAAGAGAACCTGACGAAAGATCCTCATTTCATTAAGCGCGGTCTGGACACGTTACTGAACTATCCTGGCCTGGTGATTGTGGCCGATTTCCCCCCCGGCCCCGGTCCCGCCCTTAAAGCGATGACGGCGCTGGCCGATATACATTTAGTGGTGATGTTAGCGGATACCGCCTCTGTGTCGTTATTACCGCAGATTGAAGAGAACCGGATGATTGGTAAACCGCTTAATAATAAGCATGGGCACCACTTTATTCTTAACCAGTGCGATAACCGCAGGAATATTAATCGCGACGTTACCGCCTTTATGCAACAGCGTCTGGGCGACAATTTACTGGGCGTGGTTCACCGTGATGAAAGTGTGGGTGAGGCCAATGCGTCTCAGCAGTCAGTTTATGATTTCAGCCCCGCGTCGGCAGCCGCATTTGATATTGAACTGATCGCTAAACGCGTCAGCAACATTCTGAACATTACCGTAGGTAATGGCGAAGTGCAGGCTTCCATCCGCACAAACCACTATTAACCAGCTTCGGCCAGGTGACTGACTTATACAGCTCTTCTCAGGGTGAATCATGAGTAAAATCGGGTTTTACCTGCTGCTGCTGGTGCTTGCACCCGTTGCTGCGGTGATCATCATTACGCCAATGGACAGCCAGAAACAGTATATTTTTGGCCTGATCAGTATTGGCATGATGTTTTTATTAGGGTTCAGCAAAAGCCGCAAAATAACGGTGGTGATGGTCATTCTCTCTGCCTTAATGTCCAGCCGTTATATCTGGTGGCGCACGACGGAGACGCTGCACTTTAATTCCGAGGTTGAAGCAATTCTGGGGATCGGCTTATATCTGGCGGAACTTTATGTCTGGCTGATCTTAATTCTTGGCTTCCTGCAGACCACCTGGCCATTAAAACGCACCATCGAACCTTTACCCGATGACACCACGCTGTGGCCGACGGTCGATATTTATGTGCCCTCCTATAACGAAAGTCTGGAGGTGGTGCGCGACACCGTGCTGGCGGCGCAGTGTATTGATTATCCGCGTGACAAACTGAAAGTGTATCTGCTGGATGATGGCAAGCGCAGCGAATTTGCCCGCTTCGCGGCGGATGTCGGGGTCGGCTACATCACCCGTGACGACAATAAACACGCCAAGGCTGGCAACCTCAACCATGCGATGACGATCACCAAAGGTGAGCTGATCTGCATCTTTGACTGCGACCACGTTGCGACCCGTACCTTCCTGCAGGCGACGGTCGGGCCATTCCTGAAAGATCCGAAGCTGGCGCTGCTGCAGACGCCGCACTACTTCTATTCACCCGATCCTTTTGAGCGCAATCTGCGGGCGGCGCGCAGCATTCCGAATGAGGGCGCACTCTTTTATGGCCCGGTGCAGCAGGGGAATGACAACTGGAACGCGACCTTCTTCTGCGGCTCCTGTGCGGTTATCCGCCGTTCGGCGCTGGAAGAGATTGGTGGCTTTGCGGTCGAAACCGTCACCGAAGATGCGCACACCGCGCTGAAAATGCAGCGTCTGGGCTGGGGCTCCGCCTTTTTATCCATCCCGCTGGCTGCCGGTCTGGCGACTGAACGCCTGGGCCTGCATGTCATTCAGCGCACCCGCTGGGCGCGCGGCATGACGCAGATTTTTCGTGTCGATAACCCGCTGTTTGGCCGTGGCCTGAAGTGGCAGCAGCGTCTCTGCTATCTCAACGCCATGCTGCACTTTCAGTTCGGCCTGCCACGCGTCGCCTTCCTGACGGCACCACTGGCTTATCTGCTGTTTAACCTGAATATTATTCACTCCTCGGCGTCGCTGATCTTTGCCTATGTGCTGCCGCACCTGGTGATGTCGCTCTACGTGAACTCCCGCATGAACGGCCGTTTCCGTTACACCTTCTGGGGCGAGATCTATGAGACGGTGATGTGCTTCCATCTGGTGATCCCGACCCTGCTGACTCTGCTGTCGCCGAAACATGGCAAGTTCAACGTGACCGATAAAGGCGGCGTGCTGGACCAGGGCTTCTTCGATTTCCACATCGTGCGTCCGCACGTGATTGTGGCGCTGCTGCTGGGCGTCGGGATCGTGGCGGGCATCGTCCGTGCCACGATGCATGACTATTTTGGCGTCGATCCTTACGTTATCGCGCTTAACGTCGGCTGGGCGATCTTCAGCCTGATCATTCTGATGGCCGCCATTGCCGTCGCCCGCGAAACCAGGCAGGTGCGTAAAACTATCCGCGTAGAGGTGCAGATCCCGGCGATTATTCATTACGCCAGCGGCATCTCTTCACGCACCCTGACCAGCAACCTGTCGATGGGGGGCGCGCAGCTCGATGCGCCGGACAACCGCCACGAGTCGGACGAGATTGAAGAGATCGATTTGCTGCTGAAATCCGGCGCGATCACCATCCCGGTCAGTAAGATTTCCGGCGATCGCGAGAGCATCCGCCTGCGCTTCGAGGCGATGCCGCTGGCACGCCGTCGCGAGCTGGTGCGGGTCGTGCTGGCGCGCGCCGATGCCTGGATCCAGCCGGAGTATAAGCAGGATAACCCGCTGCTTTCACTGGGCACGATTATCCGTACCGTATTTGAGCTGTTCTGGCTGACCTGGAAGGGCCGCCACGATAAACGTAAAAAAGTCGACCCGGTTGCGGCCGCGGCGAAAGAGGATGGCGCGGCATGAAGATCCTGATGCAAACGTTGCTGGCCAGTTCGCTGAGCGCCGCACTATGGCTGACGCCTGCGGTCGCGGAGACGCCGGTTGCTGGTGAGAGCAACAGCGCCGCACCGGTAAACAGCCCGGCCCCGACGCCCCCGGATAGCGCGTCCACAGCCCACACTGACAGTGCGGCCGTCAGCGTGCCGGTCAACAGCGCGGCACCGCTGCCGTCTGGCGCCGCTGCAACCACGCCGTCAGCCGATGCCGCTGTCAGCGCGCCTGTGGAAAATCAGGCGTCGCCAGTGATGACGCCGGTTAATACGGCGGTCGCACCGGCTGCGGATTCAGCGCAGGCGACAACGCCGGTCAGCAGTGGCGAGCCGGCAGCGCCGTCACTCTCCTCAGCGGCCCCGGCGGCGCAGGCCGCTGAACCTGCACCGGCTTCAGCGCCACAGAGTGTGGCGGCGGAAACCGCGCCCGCATCGGCAAATCCAGCCTATGCCCCGGCTGATGAGGCGGCATCCGTGCCGCAGGCCAGCGGGGAGGGGTCGGCTTCTGCCGCTGCGCCAGAGAAGAGCAGCGGATCCGTCACCCAGGACAGCAGTGTGCTGTCCGACGTGCCGCCGCCGCAGGGACTGAGCGGTGCCGATCCGGCGCTGGAGGCGGCCGCCAGCGCGCTGCCCTATGCGCCAGGTCAGACAACCGTGCCGGTGGCCGTGCCGCAGCCGGTTATCGCGGCGGCAATCAATCAGCCCATCAGCAGCACCATCTCGGTGGCCCAGATGGGCCAGACGCGCGGCATCACGCTGACCGGCGGTCAGTTACAGTCGGGCATTACGTTTACCCTGCCGAGTGATGAGGTTATTACCAATGCGCGGCTGAATCTGACGCTGCGCGTGTCCGCCGCGCTGGCCGCCCGTAATACCTCGCTGCAGCTGATGCTGAATGGTCAGCCGCTGGGCACGCTGCCGCTGGGCGCCACGGACAGCGACGTCAGCGACTATGAGCTGGATATTCCGGCGGCGATGGTGGTGTCAGCCAATAACCTCAATTTCAAAATCAACGATGCGGACAAGCTGCTGTGCGAGAAAGAGAGTGCGCAGCAGTATCAGGTCACTATCCTGCCGAAAACTTCGCTGCACCTTGAGGGGCAGCAGCTCAATATCGGCACCAGCCTGCGTAATTTCCCGCGCCCCTTCCTGGATCCGCAGCGAATGACGGCCTCCGTGGTGACGATGGGCTTTGCCCGTCAGGTTTCACCGGACGCGGTCAGCGCGGCGGCCCTGGTCGCCTCCTGGCTCGGCATTCAGAGTGACTATCGCGGCATCCGCTTCCCGGTGGTGCGTGGTGAACTGCCGGAACACAACGGCATCCTGTTTGGTCATCCCGGCGATCGCATCGGCACCCTGACGCTTCCGGCCAGTCACGGCCCGATGCTGCAGCTGGTCGATAACCCCAACAATCCGGTTTACAAGTTACTGCTGGTCGTGGGCAACAACGACGATCAGTTACGTCAGGCGGCCAACCGGCTGACGACGCAGCCGCTGAGTACCGACGAGAGCCACCTGCAGGTTTCCCCGCAGCCCCTCGGCAACCGCAAGCCGTATGACGCGCCGCGCTGGATCAACACCGACCGCCCGGTACGCCTGAGCGAGCTGCTGCGTAAAGATCAGAACCTGACCAGCAGCGGCATCTGGCATGATGCGCTGCGTGTTAACTTCCGCGCCGCGCCGGATCTGTTCCTGTGGGATGGCGATACGGTGCCGGTTAATCTGCACTACCGCTTCCCCTCAGAAAGCTGGATCGACGAAGACAATTCATTCCTGAACGTCATGCTGAACGGCACCTTCCTGCGTAACCTGACGGTGAACAAGGTCGGGCTGCTGGAGAGCGCCTGGCATCGTCTGGGCGGGGATGCGCGTCAGGAGCAGTACCAGCTCAATCTGGAACCCTATCTGATCTATGGCGACAACCAGCTGGCGCTCTACTTCAACATCAGACCGCGGGCCGATGCGCCCTGCGGCGTGCTGCTGAACAACAACATCAAAAGCCGGATTGAAGAGGATTCATGGATCGATCTGAGCCATACGCGTCACTTCAGCATGCTGCCAAACCTCTCCTACTTTGTAGGCGCGTCGTTCCCGTTCTCGCGGCTGGCTGATTTTGGTCAGACTACATTGCTGCTGCCGGAAACGCCCAGCGACGCGGAGCTGTCCACCCTGCTGGACCTGGCCGCACGGGCGGGCAACGCCACTGGCGTCCCGCTGACGCAGAATCAGGTGCTGTTTGGTCTGCCCACGGGCGGCACCCATCTGGCGCGTCTGATGCAGAGCGATCTGCTGGCAGTCAGCACCACCGGCAACAGCGCCTTTAATCAGGCGATGCTGGCGGCGTCACCCTACAGCGCCACCGGCTCCAGCCTGGGTGTGAAGGAGCCCGGCACGCTGGAAAAACTGCGTGGCTGGCTGACCGGCGACTGGAGTCGTCAGCAGCTGGATGCCGATCGTTACTTCTCCTCTAATGAGGCGTGGCGCGGCTTCCTCAGCTACCGCTCACCGTGGAATCGTGACCGGCTGGTGGTGATGACGGTAGCGACCAGCGATGAACAGTTGCTGCGTCTGCACAACGATTTGAGTTCTGCGCAGATCAACGCCGCGGTGCGTGGCGATACGGCAATTATCACCGATGAAAACGGCATTCGCAGTTTCCGTGTCGGCGCGCAGTTCCCCAGCGGTGAGATGCCCTGGTACATGATGGTGGTGTGGTATGCCAACCAGCACTCTGTGCTGCTGGCACTGGCGGCGCTGCTGGTTTCTGCCCTGGTGGGCAGTGCCGCGTGGGTGATGCTGAAGCGACATGCGGCGCGGCGTCTGAACCCCGGTCAGAACCGTGATTCCGGCAGGAAGTAAGGATAATAACAATGAAAAAAAATCTGTTGAGTGCCGGTATTCGCCATGCGCTGCTGCTGGGCAGCGCGCTGGCCCTGTCGCCGTCGCTGCTGGCGGCGGAAAGCACCAATCCGGCGTTGCAGGCGCTGTTTGATCAGGCGTCCTACTGGCATCAGAAAGCGCACGACGATCTGGCGAAAGCTTCGCTGCAAAAAGTACTGATGGTAGAGCCGGGCAACACTCAGGCGCTCTATCTGCTTGCGCTCTACTCACAGCAGGGCGGCGACAACGCGGCGGCGGCGCAGTATCGCGCCCGTCTGAGCCAGGTTTCTCCCCGTGATCCGCATCTCAGCGAACTGGAGAACGCGCGCCAGATGCAGACCATTCCACAGGCGCAGCTTTCGCTGGCGCGTCAGCAGGCGCGCAGCGGCAACATCCAGGCGGCGTTGCAGACCTGGCGCAACACCTTCAGCGGCAATGAGCCGCCCGCCAGCGTGGCGGCAGAATATTACCTGACCATGGCGGGTGACCGTACGCTGCTGCCGCAGGCGGTTGAGGCGCTGCGCCAGTTTGCGGCTCAGCATCCGCAGGATACCGGCGCGCAGCTGGCGCTGGGTAAGGCACTGACCTATCAGGAGTCGACCCGCCGCCAGGGCATTGAAGTGCTGAGTTCGCTGGCGAGCGGCAATCAGGATGCCGACCGCTCGCTGCGTCAGGCGCTGCTGTGGCTCGGTCCGCAGCCGTCCGATGCGTCGCTTTACCAGACCTGGCAGCAGCGTCATCCGCAGGATTCTGCCGTCATCGACTACTACCGTAAAAACGTCGGCGGTGCAGAAAAAGGCGCGGGCTTCAGCGCGCTGAACAGCGGTGATGTCGGCGGAGCCCAGGCCAGTTTTGAAAAAGTGCTGGGAGCCAACCCCGAGGATGCGGATGCGTTAGCGGGCATGGGCTATGTGGCTCAGCGCGCCGGACGTTATCAGGAGGCGGCGGACTATCTGCAGCGTGCGGCACAGCTCGGCGGTGAGCAGGGTTCGTCGCGTCAGCAGCAGGCTGACGATGCCCGTTTCTATGCGCAGCTGGCGAGTGCTCAGCAGGCGCTGAAAAGCGGCGACAATGCTCAGGCGCTGACAATAAGTGAACCGCTGATTCAGGCGGAAGGCGAAAAGGGCGTAGCCGCCAGGCTGTTCCGCGCTGACGTGCTGCGCCGCACCAATCAGCCTGCGCAGGCGGAGCAGCTCTATCGCACCATTCTGCAAAGCGATGCGGATAACCGCAGCGCGAAAGAGGGGCTGTTCTACGTGCTGCGCCAGCAGAACCGCACAGCGGAAGCGAATACCCTGCTGGGTGCGCTGCCGGAGAGCGTCCGTCAGAGCGTCACACCGCGCGCCAGTGAAGCGGATGCGCTGCGTCAGCAGGCAAAGCGTCAGCTGGCGGCGGGTAATCGCGCGGCGGCTATCGCGACGCTGCAGCAGGGCGTTCAGCGCTATCCCACCGATGGCTGGCTGCGGCTTGATCTGGCGCGGCTCTATCGTCAGCAGGGTGACACGCTGCTGGCGGCCAACGTCATGCAGCCGGTGATGCGCAGCGGAGCCAGCACCGGCGAACTGTATGCAGGCGCGCTGAACGCCAGTGAAAGCGGCGGCTGGCAGCAGGCCAGCGCGCTGCTGGCGCGGATCCCTGCGCAGTCGCAGACGGCGGCGATGCGCGAGCTGGCGCAGCGGGTGAATTTCAACCTGCAGATGAGCACCGCCGATCAATACCTGGCGCAGGGCGCCATGGCGGCGGCGGCTAATACCCTGAAAGCGCTGACGACCACGCCACCGGTCAACCCGGTGGATGCCGGTAATCTGGCGCAGAAACTGGCGCAGGCGGGCGATCTCACCAGCGCTGTCTCGGTGGTACGCACCAACCTGCAGCGAGGCGTGCAGGGCAATGCGGGCGACTATGCTGCGCAGATGGCGGTACTGAATCAGGCCGGACTCGGCAGCGAAGCGCAGCGCTTTCTCAATAATCCGGCGCTGCAGGCGCGCAGTACGCCGACGCAGCTGGCGGGTATCCGCAACGGCTATCTGATCAACGAGGTCGATCGCCTGCGGCAGCAGCGGCAGTACGCAGCGGCCTACGATAAGCTGATCGGTGCGCTGCAGCAGGATCCGCAGAACCGCGACCTGATGTTTGCCATGGCCCGGCTTTATCAGGACGGCAAAATGAACCGTGATGCGGGCGTGGTGTATGACTACCTGATGACGCAGGATACGCCGACCCAGGATGCGCGCGTCGGGGCCATTAACGTCGCGCTGGCGCAGAACAATGTGCCCCGTGCCAATGAACTGACCCGTGGCCTGAACAGTACGACCCGGTCGCCGGATCGCCTGCTGCTGCTGGCGCGGGTGGCGGAAGCCAATGGTGAACATTCGCAGGCGATGGCGTATCTGCGTTCGGCGCGCGGCCAGCTGATTGGCCTGCAGGATGCGCAGCCCGGCAGCGTGCCGACGGTCGGCGGACTGGCGCTGGCGGATAACCCATTTATCAACCGTCATACCTCGCCGGTGGGGCGTTCACCTTCGGCTTACGGCACTGTTCTGCCGTGGCAGGCAGCACCGGCGGAGGCCGCGCCCGCGGGCGAACCGGCCGCAGGCAACGAAATCGTCGCGCAGCGCACGCAGATTCTGCACGATGTGGATACCATGATGGACGCGCTGCAGGAGAAAACCGCCACCTGGAGTCAGGGCATGGTGCAGGTGCGCGGACGCGATGGCGAGTCGGGCCTGAGCAAGCTTACGGAAGCTAAAGCCCCGCTGACCTTCTCGACGGTACCATTTGAAAAGTCCCGTCTGGACTTTACCGCTACGCCGGTCTCCCTGACGGCGGGCAGCGGCGCGGCGGATGCCTGGCGTCGTTTCGGCACCAATGCGCTGAGTCAGGGCAGAGTGGTAGCCGCAGGCGGTGCGACGGTGAATGACCTGCCGAACGCCACCACCGATTCGCAGACCGCCTCTGGCGTCGAACTGAACCTGGCGCTGAAGGGCGACAGCTACAAAGTGGATCTCGGCAGTACGCCGCTGGGCCAGGATCTCAGCACCCTGGTGGGCGGCGTGCAGTGGTCACCGAAACTCACCGACTTCCTGACCCTGATCCTGACCGGTGAGCGCCGCGCGATTACCGACAGCCTGCTCTCGTATGTGGGTGCAGAAGATAAAACCAGCGGCAAACGCTGGGGACGCGTGACGAAGAACGGAGCGAACGCGCTGCTGAGCTACGACAATGGCGATGCCGGGTTCTATGCCGGTGCAGGCGCTTACAGCTACCTGGGTGAGAATGTCGCCAGCAACAATAACCTGCAGGCGACGGCCGGGGCCTATGTCCGCCCGTTCCATACCGACGACCGCGAGCTGAAAGTGGGAATGAGCCTGTCGTGGATGGACTTCTCAAAAAATCTCAGTTATTTCAGCTACGGACAGGGGGGCTACTTCAGTCCGCAGAACTACGCGTCGGTTTCGTTTCCGATAGAGTTCTCACGCAAGTTTGACGATCTGAAAGTGAATATCGGCGGGTCCGCCGGTTATCAGTCCTACAGTCAGGATAAGAGCGCTTACTTCCCGGCCGATGGCCGCCTGCAGTCGGAGCTGGAATCCCTTGCCGCCAGCGGCAGCGTGAAAGAGGCGTACTATTCTGGCGGCAGCAAAAACGGTATCGGCTATAACCTGCACGCCGGGGCGGACTATAAACTCAATAAAGATGTGACGATTGGCGGCCAGCTGGGTTATGACACCTTTGGTGACTATAACGAAAGCAGCGCGCAGCTCTATGTCCGCTACCTGTTTGGAGAGAAGTAATGAGTGAACATTCAGGGGTATCGCATCCTTATCAGCCGGGCTGGTTTGACCTGGTCAGCGTGCTGATCGACGGGATGATCGCCAACGCCGGTCAGCAGGAGGCGGAAGCCTTTCTCTACCAGATGGGGGAATCGCTGGCGACACGCTATCCTTTGCCACAGGCGCGCACCGTGCAGGATCTGGAGCGCGAGTGTAATCTGCAGCTGGCACGGTTTAACTGGGGCTTTGTGCAGTTTCAGCCCGAAGAGACGGCGCTGCGGATTGCGTATCACGCTTTACCCGCAGGCGACAGTCTCCATTCACCGGCAGACTGGCAGGCCGCATTTGGGGCGGTAATGGCCGGCCTCCTTTCGGGCTGGTTGCAGGGGCAGGGCGGCAGTCACCGGGTGCCGGTGACGCCTGAACTCAATGACGGCACGACGCTGCACTATCGATATCAATAGGACGGAACATGAAACGTAAGCCATTCTGGCTGGGCTGGATTTGCACTGTCGTACTGCTGGCCTGCAGCGCCCAGGCCGCGGCCAGCGGCTGGGAGACATTTAAGAGTCGCTTTGTCACTGCGGAAGGGCGGATCACTGATACCGCCAATAATAACGTCAGTCACACCGAAGGGCAGGGCTATGGCATGTTGCTGGCGGTAGCCAACGACGACCGGGCCACCTTTGATCGGCTCTGGCAGTGGACACGCAGTCAGCTGCGTAATCCGCAGACTGAACTGTTCTACTGGCGCTATGTGCCCGGCAGTAACGATCCGGTTGCGGACAAAAATAACGCCGCAGATGGCGACGTGCTGCTGGCCTGGGCGCTGCAGCGAGCCGCACAGAAATGGCAGGAGCCAGCCTATCAGCAGGCGTCTGACCGCATCCAGCGCGCCATCATCAAACTGGATGTTATCCGCTTTGGCGGCCACACCGTGCTGATGCCGGGCGCGCAAGGCTTTAATAAGACCAGCTATGTGGTGCTTAACCCCTCCTATTTCCTGTTTCAGGCCTGGCGGGAGTTTGGCGAGCACAGTCATCTTCAGGTCTGGGACGCACTGATTAATGACGGCTTCGATCTGCTGGGTAAGCTGAGCTTTGGCAAAACGGGTCTGCCGCTGGACTGGGTCGCGCTGAATGCGGATGGCTCGGTGGCACCGGCGGTCGGCTACTCGAACCGCTTCAGTTATGACGCTATTCGCGTGCCACTGAATATCTGGTGGTACGATCCACACAGTCTGGCTCTGGTGCCGTTCCAGCGCGTCTGGCAGGGTTACAGCCGGATGCTGACCCCCGCCTGGTTCGACGTGCTGGCCAATACCCCGGCGCCTTATCATCTTGAGGGCGGATTGCTGGCGGTGCGGGATCTGACGCTGAATGAAACCGGCTATCTCAGCGATCGGCTGGCGGCAGATCAGAACTACTTTTCGGCCAGTCTGCAGCTGCTGACCTGGCAGGCGTTTCAGGAGAAACGCTGATCGCGGCGCGGGTCAGGGCTGTTCAGCCCTGACCCGCCGCTGACGGCTTACTCCGGATAGGGCACCCAGTCGCCGCCGTTAAGCCGTATCCACGGCTTACCCTGATACATCATCACCACCGCCCCGTCGTTTTCCGACACCACTGGCGTCTGTGGCAGCTTGTCGGCCAGCACCGACATATTCACATTCGGCGCATTAAAGACCTGTCCATCCACCACGCGCGACACCAGTTCTGAGATCGCCAGCAGGCTGGTCGGCGCATCAATATTGAGCGGCTGCCCCTGATGAGGCGCCTTCATGCCGACAAACTTAATCCCCACCGGCACATGCGTAATGCCTGGGCTGGGAATATCGCGCAGGCCGGACATCTGCATCTTATCGCCCTGCAGGGCTGCGCCATGTTCCGGAACGATCAGCACCATCACCCGGCGGCCCGACTTCTCCAGTTGGGTGAGGAAGGTATCGATCTGGTCAAACAGCAGCTGCGCCCGCGGCTTCCACGGGGCAGTTTTAGTGCTGCCGAGTTCGCGGGTGCCGTCATGCAGCGGGATCAGGTTGTAGAAGGTAGCACTGCGTGCATCGCTGCTTTTGTTGCGATCGTCGAGCCAGCGCTGCATCAGCTGAGCATCGTTAAACACCGGCGAGCTGTCGAAGGAGGAGAGCTCCGGCGCAATGCCCGCCTGCGACATCAGCGGAGCCTGAATGTCGCCTGCCTCACGCAGCTCTTTAAGATAGTTACCAAACACGCCAGTGTGGTCCATCATCAGCTGCTCTTTAAAGCCCAGTTTCGCCAGATTGTCGAACAGATAGCAGCGTGCATCGGCCGGTTTGTAGAGGTCACTGTGCGATGTCTGACCGCAGCTGGCACGCAGCAGGCGAATCCCCGCCGGGCCGCTGTAGCTGGTAGCCGAGTTATAGTTGGTCAGCATAATGTCGACGTGCTGCCACAGCGGATGATTGCGCAACTGGGCCGCATCCATATCAGACCAGGCGAGCGAACAGATGTTGATGACCAGAATGTCGAATGGCTGCGAATCCGCGGGCAGGCTGTCCGGGAAGTGGGTCACGCGCTTGCGTTCACTTTCATAAAAACGGCTGAGCCAGGCGGTCAGACTGGCGCTGGTGGGCGCGGCTGACTGATCGAGCCCATCCGGCACAGCCGCCGCCGGGTTCGCTGCGGGTGTCTGATTCAGGACGACCTGCGGCGTGGCAGCACGCGTCGGCAGCAGCGACATGGCCGGACCCGCAATAGTCAGCACATTGAGCCAGATCAGCATCAGCGACACCAGCACGGTGAGGCGAATCCAGGGGGAGATAAACAGATAGAGCACCAGCAGCACAAACAGCGCGCCCAGCATTTGCCAGTTGACAAAACGGTTGACCAGGTCGAGCAGATAATCCGCCGAGAAGCCCGCCAGCTGGTCGCCCTGACTGAGAAGGCTGTTGATGCCGGGCAGCCAGGTGTCATGCCAGAACAGCCCGAAACCGATCGGAATCGAAACCCAGTGGCGCAGACGATGCAGAAGGGCCGACGGCAGCGGAAAAAGCAGCCAGGCAAGGAACACCAGGTTGCTCAGGGCGTGAAAATTGAGATAGCCGTACCACAGCAGGGCGAACTTGACTAAGAAGTAGAAATTCCAGCCGCCCAGCCCACGCCAGCGGGACCACAGACGGGAGGCATGACCCGCAGCGGGTTGATCATTTTTCATTACTGTTTACATCCGTTTTTGAGGATTGACGCTGCCAGTGTCCTTCAGATTTCAGCGCACGTGCCGGTAACAGCCGATTCAGCAGGCCATTCCAGCGACGCGGCAACCACCGCTGCCATACCGGCTTCAGAATCAACGTGACCGCAATTACCAGCAGCGCAATCTGTACCCAGTCCATCAGGTTCATCAGGATTCGTTCTCCGGCAGTAAAGTGATGGGCTGTGGCGTCGCGCGCGGAGGCGTTTCTGCGGGCCGGGTGAGGGCAGTGCGCGCCGGTGCAGCCACCGCAGCCACGGTCTGCAGCGCCACCGGCCGCATTTTTTTGATATTGCCGATTTCAGCCTGAATCTGGTTGTCCTCAAACCAGATAATCCGGTTGGCAAACAGTTCGTCGTGCGGCAGGGAAAAGATAAATTTCAGCGCCTTATCCAGGTCGTTATAACGGCAGGAGGAGAGAAACAGGATGACCCGATCCGCCAGTACCGTGACCAGATCGCCAAAGCGACGCGGTTTGCAGAGCGTCAGGATCTGCTGCGGCGTAAGTTGCGGCACCGGGCGCAGAGCAACCAGCAGACCTTTGTCATTTTCCGGCAGCAGAGGATTACTGATAAGCTGGCTGACCGCCTGACAAAACGCTTCAGGAGGCAGATACCCCTTTTCGTGTAGCGGCTGTACTGCGGCGATCAGGGCATCCAGACTGGCGGGAACCAGGCGACTGAACCGCTGTCCCTGAATGCCTTCGAGCAGGGTAAGGAATTTCGACATCGCGGCCGTGGTGGGTACAATGCTGTTCACGCCGCACGCCTGCAGCAGACGCTCATCGCTGTAACGCAGGCTGATGCCCATCTCACGCACGACGATCTTCAGCCCGTTACCCCGGCTGCGGCGCAGGCTGTGTACCATTTTTGCCAGCTCGCGGATCTGTTCGCTGTGCGTCAGACTGAAAATCACGGTGGCAGCGTTGGCCTGCTGTGCGCTTTCCCAGACCTGCTGATTATTCTCAAACAGTCGCCATTGTCGTGAAAGCGGCGGTGCGCCTTCAAGCACGCTTTTATCAGCCAGATAATGCTGTTCGTCATTCAGGCTTAACGGTTCCTGCGTTTCTTTTAACGCAAAGAAGTGGTCATCTTCACAGCCCAGACGCAGCGTGCGGTCGGCCAGCAATCGTTCACCGGTATACCACCAGCTTATTTGATACTGCCAGCCACCCTGCTGAGAGGTTAAATAAGCCAGCCCGTCCATCTGGCGAAAATAACGCTGCAGATTATTACTCTGATTAAATTGCGTAATACCGGCAGTAACAATAAGAAGCGTCATTTTCTTTTTATGCAGCAGCCTGCGCATACGCGTTATCCAGTCGCTTAATTCTGCATCATTTAATTTATCCCACTGCGCGGCCGCGCTGCTAAAGATGACCAGGCCATTTTTATGGCCGAGCGTGCGGGCGAAATCGCGCGCCAGATGCAGCAGGCTTTTTTTATTTTCGGGCAATGAAAACAGCGGGATGCGGTCGGGGCCACTGGCAGGTTCGGGTGTCAGCAGCGCCGCAGGCGGCTGACCGGCGCTGATGAGCGTGACAGCCTGCTGATGTGAAATAACCTGACGAATAAAAGCATGGGCATCCTGCTGACGTGTGCAGCTTACCCAGTAACAGCCAGGATTTTGTAATGTGCTTACTTCAGGCTGAACCTGTCGCAGCCCCAACGAAAAAGAATTTTTCATATTGAATTCGTTATTTTTCCAGCCCAGGCTAGTTTATTATAGACAGCATAGGTTGTAACCTGACGAATTAAAAATAACTGACTGCCGAATGTTTGCCTTTTCCGGGCATCGTACGCATTCTGGAAACCATTTTCCAGATCGCGGGTAAATGACACAGTTCTGGTGCCGACGTTTTATTAGTGGCGGGAAATAATGAAAAATCACGATGTTTATACGCCGGTCTCCGCTCAGCGTGAGCCTCAGGATGATATCAGTGCGCTGCGTGACGCCTTTTCTTTGCATGCGTTTCGTTATGTCGATATTGCACGTGAAGAGCGGCTGAAAGAGATTGTGACCTGCTGGCCGCTGTTATCGGAAACCCTGTCTGTGCTGCCGGAGTCCTCTCGCTGATGCCACAGATTGCGCTTCAGGGCATCCGGGGCGGCGTCGGCACGACATCGCTCTGCGCAGCACTCGGCTGGGCGCTGACCACGCTGGGTGAACGGGTCCTGCTGATTGATGGTTCGCCAGTCAGTCAGTTGGTTGCGCACTTTAATCTGCCCGTACAGGCGGCACAGGGCTGGATGCAGGCGCTGTGTGACGGCGGTGACTGGCAGCAGCATGCGCAGCGCTATCCGCAGGGGCCCGACCTGCTGCCTTATGGCCTGCTTTCCTCTCCTGTCCCGGCGCAGGATGCGGCTGTCGCCACGCCGCTACTTGACACGCTCCCGGCCCTGCGCAGGCGCTATGGCTGGATTCTTTTCGATCTGCCTGCCGAAAGCGTACCGTGGCATGAAAAACTTCTTCCGCTGCTGGATAGTCTGCTGTGCATCGCTACGCCGGACGCCAACTGCCATCTGCGCCTGAGTCAGCGGCCGTTTCCGGCAGTGACCCGGTTTCTGATTAATCAGTTCAATGCCAACAGCCGCCTGCAGCAGGATCTGCATCAGTTCTGGATGGCGACGCTGCATCCGCTGATCCCCTTGCTGATCCACCGCGATGAGGCGCTGGCAGAAGCCCTGATGATGAAGCAGCCGGTCGGGGAATACCGGCCACACGCGCTGGTCAGTGAAGAGATCACCACCCTGGCGAACTGGCTGCAGCTGCATCTGAAAGAGGAGCGCGCATGAACCCGCTACGCTGGCTGCTGACCGCCCCGGCCTGGCTGGGAATAGAGCGACGCTATGCCGACGCACGTCGTCATGGCGCCTCCCGTTTCGCCAGCGCGTTTAATCTGTTCTGGTGCGGCCTGGTGGTCATGCTGTTCCGCGTCGAAACACCCGGCTGGCAGCGCATTCTCCGGCAGCGCCGCCGCCTCTATCCGCACATTTCGCCGGAGCGCCCCCGGCCGCTCGATTTTCTGCGCTATCTGACGCAGACCCTGTGGCTGGTGATTGTCCTGCCAGTGGAGGGCCCCCGCCGCCGCGCGAACGGCTTCGCTGCGCTGATTCGCTGGCGGCAGCAGGCCTATCGCTGGCTGGAGCGGCGCGCAAAACGGGCAGAGACGAACCAGCTGGGCGCACGGGCTGAACGGCGACTGAAGCGACTGCCGCCGCTGCTGCGCTATACCCTTTTTATCGGTACAGGGCTGTTCGCCTCGCTGCTGGCGCTGCTCTGCATCAGTCAGCCCTTCGATCTGACGACGCAGTTTATCTTTGTGCTGCTGCTCTGGGCGCTGGCAATGGGCATACGGCGGGTGCCGGGCCGTTTACCCACGATGATGCTGATTGTGCTGTCGCTGACCGTATCCTGTCGTTATCTCTGGTGGCGCTATACCTCGACGCTGAACTGGGACGACCCGGTGAGCCTGGTACTGGGACTGCTGCTAATCGCCGCCGAAACCTACGCCTGGGTGGTACTGGTGCTGGGCTATTTTCAGACGTTATGGCCGCTTAACCGGCAGCCGGTGTCGATGCCAGACGACCGCTCGACGTGGCCATCAGTGGATCTGCTGGTGCCCACCTACAACGAACCGCTGAGCGTGGTCAGGCCGACGCTCTACGCCGCACTGGGGGTGGACTGGCCGAAAGATCGGCTGAATATCTATCTGCTCGACGACGGTAAACGCCCGGAATTTCGCGAGTTTGCCGCCAGCATTGGCATTCACTATGTGGTCCGTCCGGACAATGCACACGCCAAAGCGGGCAACATCAATCACGCGCTGAAAACGCACTGCCGCAGCGACTTTGTGTCGATCTTTGACTGCGACCATGTGCCGACGCGCGCCTTTCTGCAGATGACAATGGGCTGGTTTATCAAAGATCCCCGGCTGGCCATGCTGCAGACGCCGCATCACTTTTTCTCCCCCGATCCGTTTGAGCGCAATCTGGGGCGTTTTCGCCGCACGCCTAACGAGGGATCGCTGTTTTATGGACTGGTTCAGGATGGCAATGACACCTGGGATGCCACCTTTTTCTGTGGCTCCTGCGCCATTCTGCGACGCGACGCACTGGAGCAGATTGGCGGTATCGCGGTTGAAACCGTGACAGAGGATGCGCATACCTCGCTGCGTCTGCATCGCCTCGGCTATACCTCCGCCTACATCCGCATTCCGCAGGCGGCCGGACTGGCGACAGAAAGTCTGTCAGCGCATATCGGTCAGCGCATCCGCTGGGCGCGTGGCATGGTGCAGATTTTCCGTCTCGATAATCCGCTGTTCGGCAAGGGGCTGAGGTGGGTACAGCGCCTCTGTTACGCCAACGCCATGCTCCACTTTCTCTCCGGGATCCCACGCCTGGTGTTCCTGCTGGCGCCGCTGGCATTTCTGCTCTGTCATGCCTACATCATCTATGCGCCCGCGCTGGCGATCGCCGTCTATGTGCTGCCGCACATGCTGCACACCAGTCTGACCAACTCACGCATTCAGGGGCGCTGGCGACACTCGTTCTGGAGTGAAGTCTACGAAACCGTGCTGGCATGGTATATCGCCCTGCCGACGACCGTCGCGCTGGTCAATCCGCATAAAGGCAAGTTCAACGTGACTGCCAAAGGCGGACTGGTCGAGAAGCGGCACCTGGACTGGGTCATTACCCGGCCTTATATGATGCTGGTACTGCTCAATCTGGCGGGCGTGGTGATGGCATTCTGGCGAATGCAGCACGGCCCGGCCAATGAAGTGTTAACGGTATGGGTCAGCCTGGTCTGGGTGCTCTACAACATGGTGATTCTCGGTGGCGCGGTGGCGGTGTCGGTCGAGGCCCGTCAGATCCGCGAAGCGCATCGGGTTGAAATTGCGATGCCAGCGGCGATCTCGCGTGAAAACGGCCACATGCTGCCCTGTACGCTGCGTGACTATTCGGATGGCGGTGTCGGTCTGGAGCTGCGCGAGCCTGATGCGCTGCGGGAGGATGAGAAGGTCTGGCTGCTGCTGCGTCGCGGGCAGCAGGAGTTCAGTTTTCCCTGCCGGGTACAGCGCGTCTTTGGCCTGCGGGCAGGCGTGCGTCTTGACGCGCTGACCACCCGACAGCATATCGATTTTATTCAGTGTACCTTCGCCCGTGCCGATACCTGGGCGCTGTGGCAGGACGGTTTTCCTGAAGATAAACCGGTGCAGAGCCTGGCCGATATCACGATCCTCGGCTTCAAAGGGTATCTGCGTCTGGCGGAATATGGTCCGCCGCAGTTACGTCGGTTGTTTAACCTGCTTACCGCTGGGGTAAGCTGGCTGGCTTCGCTGTTGCCGCAGGGCATCGGTCGCGCGCCCGCTTAAAAAAATCTGCATTGAGTTGATGATATGACGACAACGAAAGTAAACAGGTGGGTCGCTGCGCTGCTGCTGGGCTCCGCAACACTAAACTGCGCGCTGGCGCAGGAGACGGCACCGGTGACTGCCGCCGCAGAACCCGCCTTGCAGGCGGTGACGCCGGAGGCGGGTGCGCCGCTGCGTAGCAGTCAGCTGAATTTTGTGACGCTGGCACCGCCGCCGGGCAGCATGACGCTGAACGGAACGCGCAGCAGCGGGCAGATTGAGTTCGGCGTACGCAGTGATGAGGTGGTGACGCGTGCGCTGCTTAATCTCAGTTTCCGTCCCTCGCCCGCACTGCTGCCCACGCTGTCACAGCTGAAAATCTACCTCAATGATGAGCTGGTGAGCCTGATTACCCTGACGCCGGAGCAGATGGGTAAACAAAACCAGATGCAGCTGGCGATAGACCCCCGGTTTATCAGCGACTTTAACCGCCTGCGCTTTGAGCTGGTGGGACACTACGCGAACATCTGCGAAAATCCGGCCAACAGCACCATCTGGCTTGATATCGGTAAAGAGAGCGGGATGGATCTGACGCTGCAGAAACTGCCGCTGAAAAACGACCTCTCACACTTCCCGGAGCCCTTCTTTGACGCACGCGATAAGCGGCCGCTGACGCTGCCGATCGTGTTTGCTGCCGGGCCGGACATTAAGCAGCAGCGTGCCGCCGCCATCCTCGCCTCGTGGTTTGGCAGCAAAGCCGCCTGGCGCGGACAGCGTTTTCCGGTGCTCTACGATCAGCTGCCCCGGGAGCAGCATGCGGTCGTCTTCGCCACCAACGATGCCCGTCCGGCGTTCCTGAAAGATCTGCCTGCGGTGATGAAGCCGACCGTCGCGATGGTCAGCCAGCCTGACAATCCTTATGAAAAGATGCTGCTGATCCTGGGTCGCAATGACGACGACCTGCTGACGGCGGTGCAAGGAATTGCCCAGGGTGAGTTGCTGCTACGCGGCGACTCCGCGACCATTGATCACGTCACGCAGCTGGCGCCGCGTCAGCCTTACGATGCGCCAAACTGGGTACGCACCGATCGCCGTACCACCTTTGCGGAGCTGTCGCAGTATGAGAACCAGCTACAGTCTGACGGTCTGCAGCCCAATCCCGTCAGCCTGACGCTGAATCTGCCCCCCGATCTCTTTCTGGTGCGCGCGCGGGGTATCGATATGGATCTGAGCTATCGCTATACCTCGCCTCTTCAGGAGGATGGCTCGCGGCTGGCCGTTAACCTGAATAATCAGTTTATTCAGGACTATCCCCTGACGCCCAAAAATACCGCCGGGCAGCAGTTGCTGCATATTCCGCTGATCCAGGGCATACAGGATAAGAATCATGAACTGCGCATCCCGGCGTTGCGTCTGGGTGTCGTCAACCAGCTGCGTTTCGATTTTGATTATGCCAATACCTTTATCGGCGGCACGGCTGACGGCCGCTGCGAAACTGTGACGCCGGTCGGCCATCATGTGGTGCTGGATGATCGTTCCAGCATCGACTTCTCTGGCTACCGTCACTATATCGAAATGCCCTCCCTGCAGACCTGGGCAAACGCAGGCTTCCCCTTCAGCCGCCTGGCCGACCTCTCTCAGACGCTGGTGCTGGTTCAGCCCAATCCGGATGCACAGCAGGTCAGCACGCTGCTGAACGCGCTGGGTAATATCGGTGCACAGACCGGCTATCCGGCACTGCGCGTGCAGCTCACCGATGACTGGAGCAGCGCGAAAAAGCAGGATGCGGATCTGCTGATGATCGGCGGCATCCCTGCCGATCTTCAGGATGACCAGCGGATCAGCGCGCTGGTGGAAGCCACTGCCAGCTGGCTGAAAAAACCGGCGCGCCAGACCACGCAGCAGACGCAACAGCTCAGCCCGGCTGAACGGACGGCGGAAAGTCGCACCGCAATCGGCTCCCGTGGGCCGCTGGCGACCGTGATTGGTTTCCAGTCACCCTTTAACGATCAGCGCAGTGTCGTGGCGCTGCTGGCCGACGGCAGTCCGCGAAGCTGGCAGCTACTGGATGAGGCCCTGCAAGACAGCGGCAAGCGCGACGCGATCTCCGGCTCCACCGCCATTATCCGTGAGTCGGGCGTTAACAGCCTTCGCGTCGGAGAAACCTACTTCGTGGGTCATCTTCCGTGGTGGGAACGGCTCTGGGCCACGATTGCGCCCCATCCGTTCTGGCTGGCGCTCTGCGCTGCGCTGGTTGTCGTGCTGTTCGCGCTGCTGGTCTGGCGTCTGATGCGTCTTGTGGCACACCGCCGTCTGCTTGACGATGAAGATGAATAAGGCGCCTCTGCTGCGGACAGGTGTCCTGATCGGCGTGCTGAGTGCGCTGTCGGCACAGGCTGCGCCGGTTGCCGGGCCGCAGGTTTCACCGGTCGACTGGCTGCTGACCCAAGTGCGCATCGGCGAATCGACCAATAAATATGAGCTGGTGCAGCAGTCGCTTTACCGGCTGGAGAAGATAGACCCGGATAATCCCCAGGTGCTGGCAGCGCGCCTGCGGCTGGCGCTCCATCAGGGCAATATTGCGGCGGCGCAGACGCTACTGGATCAGCTCAACCGGCAGGCTCCCGGCTCGGCGGCGGCGCGTGAGTCGGCGGCGGGTCTGCGCATGATGTCTCCGGAGGGACGGCAGCAGCTGCAACAGGCGCGACTGCTGGCCACCTCGGGCCGTCTGGCGGAGGCGAAAAACACCTATGACGCGCTGTTCAGTGAGGTATTTCCCAATCCGGACATCGCGCTGGAGTACTGGCGGCTGCTGGCGCGTCTGCCCGGTCAGCAGGATCGGGTCTGGCAGCAGCTGCAGACGCTGGAGCAGCTTTATCCCGGCAACGTCGGGGTCGGCCTGCAGATTGCCCGCATGGCGTTTGATCGGCAGCAGCCGGATCAGGCCATTGCGCAGCTGAAGCGGCTGGCGGAGAGCAGTGGCGGCCGTGATGCCGCGGCTGACCTCTGGCTGCAGCACATCAACAGTCAGACAATCAGTGACGGCAGCGTGGCGCAGCTGAAAGCGTATCTGGCTGTGTTCACCGATGGCGAGCCACATCAGCAGGGCATGGAGGTGCTGAACAGGCAGCAGCAGACCCTGGCCGATCCCGCCTATCGTGAACGGATGCGGGCGCTGGTGCTGGTGGAAGCGGGCAATGTGAACCCGGCGATGAGTGCCCTGAACCGGGCGCTGAAGGCCAATCCTGATGATGCCGAACTGATGGGCGCGATGGGGCAGACCCAGGCCCGCGCAGGCCATCGCGACGTCGCCATTCTCTGGCTGGCGCGTGCTATCAAAGCGGGTCAGCAGAGCACGCTGGTCGGCAAATGGCAGTCGCTGCTACAGACCAGCCGCTACTGGCTGGCGATAGAGCAGGGTGATAAGGCGCTGGCGCAGCATGATATTGATGGTGCTGAACGGCACTACCGGCTGGCACAAACGTTTGACAGCCACGACAGTTATGCGCTGATTGGACTGGGCGATGTGGCGATGGCGCGTAAAAACAGCGCCGCTGCTGAGCAGCTCTGGCAGCGTGCACGCCAGCTTGACGGATCCAATATCACCGCGGTGCGGCGGCTGGCGGCGCTCTACCAGACGGTTTCGCCCGCCCGCGAAATGGCGTTTATTAATTCATTACCGGTCGCGCAGCAGCGAGCCCTGGCCGACACGCTGCGCGCACTGCGCAGTGACAGCCTGCGTGCGGAAGCCGACGCTCTGGCACAGCAGGCTCGCTGGCCGCAGGCCGCAGACAAATATCGTCAGGCGCTGACGCTGACACCGGATGATGTCTGGCTCAGCTACCGGCTGGCTGGCGCACTGCGCAGTCATGGAGAGATGCAGCAGGCAAACGCGGTCATGCGCGCCGTGGCGCAACAGCATCCGCAGGATCCCACCGCGCTTTATGCTACCGCACTCTGGTTCTCGGGCAGCGACGACGAACGTACGGCACTGGCTACGCTGCAGCGTCTGCCTGAGGCGCAGTGGAGCCGTGATATGCGTCAGCTCGCTGAGCGCCTGAAGCAGAATCAGATCTTTGCCAGGGCCGACAGGCTGCGTGAAACAGGCAATGAGCAGGCAGCCATCGCGCTGCTTGAACAGCAGCCGGTTTCCGGCCGCCGGGATCTGACGCTGGCCGACTGGGCGCTGGCGCGCGGTAACGCACAACAGGCGCTGGCAGGCTATCAGCAGGTGCTGTCGCGCCAGCCGGACGACAGTGATGCGGCGCTGGGGCGCATTGAGGCGCTGGTTGCCCTGCAACGCAACGGTGAGGCACGGCAGGCGCTGGCGCAACTTCCGCAGCCGCAGCCAGGACTGAATGCGGCGCGCCGCATTGCGCTGGCGTGGCAGGCTGTGGGGGAAACCTCGCGGGCCGCCGGACTGTTCGCTGAACTGAAACAGCGCGCCGCGTCGCTGCCGCCGTCACAGACTAAGGCGCTGCTGTTCCGGGATGCGGCCCGGCTGGAACGTGCTCAGCAGCAGCCCGAACAGGCGCTGGCCGATTATCGTCAGGCGCTGACGGCCAGCGGTATTGAAAGCAGTGGCAGCCTCAGTCGCGCCACGCGTAACGATCCCCAGGATGAGTGGCTGAAGCGCAGCCTCCGTAGTGACACCGCCGATCTCTACCGTCAGCAGCAAACCACACTGACGCTGCAGCAGGACTACTCACGCAACAGTGGCACTGGCGGCATCTCTGATTTTACGGCACACACCACGATGCTGCAGGCCGAACGTCCGTTTGCCGACGGACGCGGCTTTTTCCGCGTGGATCAGGTCAACCTCTCTGCCGGTACGTTTGCGACCCGCAACGGCACGATTGCTGAACGCTTTGGCAGCTGTGATGACGCCCGTTCGGGCGGATGTCGTGGTCAGACTCACCAGCGCGACAGCGGCACCGCGCTGGCCGCTGGCTGGCACAACGGTGTCTGGTCAGCTGACCTGGGGACCACGCCGCTGGGTTTCGAGGTGACAAACTGGACCGGCGGTCTGAGCTGGAAAACGGATATCCGCGATCTCGGTGTGACGCTGACCGCCTCACGCCGGCCCATCGCCAGTTCGCTGCTGGCCTACGCCGGCACGCGTGACCCGGCCGCCAGCGGCGGTAAAAGCTGGGGCGGTGTGGTGGCTACCGGCGGCAGTATCGGGCTGAGTTACGATCAGGGCGGTGCGCACGGCGTCTGGGGCGACATCAGCGCCCATCAGATCAGCGGTAAAAACGTTGCTGACAACAGTCGCGAACGCCTGATGGGGGGGTATTACTACAAGCTGATTAACAGCGACAACCGCCGCGCCACCGTGGGACTGAACACGATGCTCTGGCATTATCAGAAGGATCTCAGCGACTACACGTTTGGTCAGGGCGGCTACTACAGCCCGCAGCAGTATCTCTCGTTTTCGGTGCCGGTGACCTGGCGGCAGCGAACAGAGAACTGGTCCTTTGATCTCGGCGGATCGCTCTCCTGGTCGCATTCCGCTACCCATGCGCAGCAACGTTATCCGGTCAACCCGGGCTTCGCGCTTGCCAGCAATCCCTCTTCCGCCAGCAGCAGCGGCGGCGGCGTGGGCTACACGCTTCAGGCGGTGGTAGAGCGACGGCTGACGTCAGACTGGTTTATCGGCGCAGGTATTGATATCCAGCAGGCGAAAGATTATACGCCGAGCCATGGCCTGCTCTATGTACGCTACGCGGCCGGAGGCTGGGAAGGGGATCCGGATATGCCGCCACAGCCCCTGACACCTTACGCAGATTTTAAATAATCCCGGGCGGGAAAAAGCCGGAGTTTTCAGACGGTAAAAAAGTCAGTTTATGGGATATACTGACCCGCATTCACCTGTCTGCTATCTGGGCTTTTTCATCCTCGGGAGAGAATTTTTGCGCGTAAGCCGGTCACTTACGATAAAGCAGATGGCGACAGTTTCGCTGGTTGCAGTTATCGCCATCAGTATCTTTATCGTCATCCAACTGTTTCATTTTGTGCAGCAGCGCAGGATTGACTACGCCCAGCAGATGGAAAACATCGCCCATACCGTCCGTCAGCCGCTGTCGGAAGCAGTGCTTCGCGCAGACATTTCACAGGCCGAACGCATTCTTCACTCCCTGAAACCGGCCGGAATTTTATCGCGCGCCGATGTGGTGCTGCCGAATGCGTTTCAGGCGCTGCACGCCGACTTCGAAACGGAAAAACCGGTGCCGCGTCTGGTGGCCCGGCTGTTTGAGCTGCCAGTGCAGATCACCCTGCCGCTCTATTCGGTAGAGAATACCGGCATGCCAAAGCCGCTGGCTTATCTGGTGCTGCAGGCGAACTCGACGCGCGTCTACCAGTTTATCCTCAGCACACTGTCGACCATGATTATCACCTATCTGCTGCTGGCGCTGATTCTGTCAGTGTCGATCAGCTGGTGTATCAACCGGCTGGTGGTGCATCCGCTGCGCAGCCTCGCGCGTGAGCTGCAGGAGCTGCCACCACAGTCGATTCTGACGCATAAATTCGCCCTGCCGCAGAGCCATCGCGATGACGAAATCGGCATGCTGATCCGAAGTTACAACCGCAATCAGCAGGTGCTGGAGTCGATACACGATGAGATGAGCCGGCTGACCACCCACTTTGCTGTCACCGACCTGCCAAATCGCACGCTGTTTCTGGCGCTGGTCGAGCAGTTTATGTGCAGTCCTGAACGCGCGCTGGGCCTGATGGTGATCCGCATCGAAACGCTGCAGGAAGCCAACGGCGTACTAAGCGACGAACAGCGCGATACGCTGATGCTGACGCTGGTGGAGAAGATCCGACATACGCTGGACGACCACACCCTGCTGGCGCAGACGGGCGTCAGCGATTTTGTTCTGTTAATGAAGCGCGCCAGTAATCCTTTCCGCGCACTGCGTCTGGCCCGCAATCTGATGATTCGCCTGAACCAGCCGGTCAATCTGCATCAGCTGCAGCTGCGTCCTAACGTCAGCATCGGCCTGGCGCTGCGCGACGACCAGCCGCTGAGCGCGAACGAGCTGCTTGACCGTGCCACCTCGGCAATGATGTCTGCCCGTCATCAGGGTAAAAATCAGATCCTGTTTTTTGACGCTGCACTGACTGAGCGTGCGCAGAAGCGGCTGACGCAGGAGCATGACATTCTGCAGGGACTGCACGATGAGCAGTTTGCGCTCTATCTGCAGCCTCAGGTTGATATGCGCACCGGCATCTTAACCGGCGCGGAAGCCCTGCTGCGGATGCGCCAGCCGGACGGCAGCTATGGTCTGAGTGAAGAGTTTATCGCCAGCGCCGAAGAGATTGGGGTGATCAGCGCCATTGGCCGCTGGGTGTTTGAAGAGGCGTGCCGCATTCTGGCGGGCTGGCAGCGGCAGGGCATCATGCTGCCGCTGAGTGTCAACATTTCTGCAGTCCAGCTGCGGGATACCAGTGTCGTTTCTCATCTGCAATCACTGCTGACGCGTCACCGTATTGCCCCCGGCACGCTGGTGCTGGAAGTGACAGAAACGGCGCAGCTGGAAGATGCGCAGCAGTCGATGTCGATGCTGCGTATGCTGCAGCAGACCGGCGTGGCGGTAGCTCTGGACGATTTCGGTATGGGCTACTCCAACCTCAACTACCTGCATCAGCTGAAAGCGTTGCCTGTTAATAAGCTGAAGATGGACCGCAGCTTTGTGGCGGCGTTGCCGGATGATGACACCATGGTCTGTATTGTCGCGGCTATCGCTGAGATTATGCACCTTGAGGTGATCGCCGAAGGCGTAGAAACCGCTGAACAGCGCGACTGGCTGCTGGCACGGGGTATCGCTATCGGTCAGGGCTATTTCTACGCGGAAGCCCTGCCGGTAAGCCGTTTTAATGCATGCTGGATTGAAAAATCCTCACCGGCAGAATAGTTACCTGATCCATTGATTTTGCGAGAATTTTAGTTACAAAACCCCTTGCTGAAGCGTTTCAGTTCAGAAATACGGCCCCAGGGTTTACCGGGGCTTTGCCACCCTGTATTAATCACGTAAACAGAGTGTTATTTTCGGGTTGCTGTCAGGCGCCGCCGCCGTTGCCCGTCAGTCACAATAACAAAACCGACAACATCACCTCATGGCGTTAGTGGACATCTGTTTATGAAAACTTCACTTTTTAAAAGCCTTTATTTCCAGGTGCTGATGGCTATTGGCATCGGCGTATTGTTAGGCCATTTTTACCCGGAGTTAGGGACCCAGATGAAGCCGCTGGGAGATGGCTTTGTTAAACTGATCAAGATGATTATCGCCCCGGTTATTTTCTGTACCGTGGTGACCGGCATCGCGGGCATGGAAAGCATGAAAGCGGTCGGCCGGACCGGCGCCGTTGCGCTGCTCTATTTTGAAATCGTCAGTACCCTCGCGCTGATTATCGGCCTGATTGTCGTGAACGTGGTGCAGCCAGGGGCCGGGATGAACGTCGATCCGGCCACCCTGGATGCCAAAGCTGTGGCGGTTTATGCGCAGCAGGCTGAACAGCAGGGCATCGTTGCCTTCCTGCTGGATGTGATCCCCAACAGCGTGATTGGTGCCTTTGCCAGCGGTAACATTCTGCAGGTATTACTGTTTGCCATTCTGTTTGGTTTTGCCCTGCATCGTCTGGGTAACACCGGCACGCTGATCTTCAACGTAATCGAAAGCTTCTCTAAGGTGATCTTCGGCATCATCAACATGATCATGCGTCTGGCACCGATAGGGGCATTTGGCGCGATGGCATTTACCATCGGTAAGTATGGCGTGGGGTCGCTGGTGCAGCTCGGCCAGCTGATTATCTGCTTCTATATCACCTGTGTGCTGTTTGTCGTGATTGTGCTGGGGCTGATTGCCCGCCTGTTTGCCGGCTTCAGCATCTTTAAATTCATCGCCTATATCAAAGAAGAGCTGCTGATTGTCCTCGGTACCTCCTCTTCGGAGTCTGCGCTGCCGCGTATGCTGGATAAGATGGAAAGGCTGGGTTGTAAGAAGTCGGTTGTGGGGCTGGTTATTCCTACCGGTTACTCTTTTAACCTCGATGGCACCTCAATCTACCTGACCATGGCCGCCGTGTTTATTGCGCAGGCAACTAATGCGCACATGGACATCTTCCATCAGATTACGCTGCTGGTGGTACTGCTGCTCTCCTCGAAAGGGGCGGCCGGGGTGACCGGAAGCGGCTTTATCGTTCTGGCTGCGACGCTCTCTGCAGTAGGCCATCTGCCGGTAGCGGGTCTGGCGCTGATTCTGGGAATCGATCGCTTTATGTCTGAAGCGCGTGCCCTGACGAACCTGATCGGCAACGGTGTGGCAACCGTGGTAGTCGCGAAGTGGGTCGACCAGCTGGACCACAAACAGCTCGACGACACCCTGGCAGGCCGGAATAAGGTGAATAAAGCGACTGAATCTTCAGTTTAATCATTGAATTTCACTTAAATCTCCACAAATGCCCGCTGTCGCTTGCCCTGACAGCGGGCATTTGCATAATGAACCCCACTTGTTTTTTTACCGTTTTTCACTTCGCTGCGCGACATCCTGAACTTCCTGTGGTCAAACACAATGTTGTTGGATAACAGCGCGATTCGGCGCCCGCCGATTCGTCAATAACAGCGGCTCTACGCGCCAGTGATAACAATATTTGAATTATTTGAGTAGGGGTTCACATGCAGGGCACCAGAATTCGGCTTTTGGTTGGTGGATTAGTGCTGGCTGCGACCAGCTATGGTCTCCAGGCAGAAACGCTGCAACCGGATCCGGCCTGGCAGGAAGGCAAGCTGGATAATGGATTTAACTGGCAGTTACTGGCCACACCACAACGGCCCAGCGATCGCATTGAACTGCGGCTGGTAGTGAACACCGGATCGCTGGTGGAAAGTGCACAACAGACCGGTTTCAGCCACCTGCTGCCCCGTCTGGCGATGGTGCATAACACCGCGCTGGATACGCAGGAGCAGCGCGCGCTGTGGCAACAGGCAATGGATCCTCAGCATCCGCTACCGCCCGCGATCGCCTCTTATGATTACACTCAATATAATCTGAGCCTGCCCAACAACCGTCCTGAGCTGCTGAAAGAGGCTCTCAGCTGGCTGGCGGCCACGGCGGGCAACATGGCCATCACCGACGCGGTCGTTAACACCGCGCTCAGCGCCTCCGATCCGGTTGTGACCTGGCCGAAAGATCCTCAGGATGTCTGGTGGCGTTATCGCCTGAAAGGCTCTGCGTTGCTGGCTCACGATCCAGCAGCACAGCCACGTGCGCCGGTGGATTTAACGCAGCTCAATGATTTTTATCATCAGTGGTATACCCCGGATGCGATGACGCTTTATGTTGTCGGCAATGTCGACAGCCGCAGCCTCTCTGAGCAGATCAATAAAACCTTCTCGGCGTTAACCGGCAAGCGGGAAACGCCTGCGCCTCTGCCTACTCTGTCACCGCTGCCGCATGAGCCGGTGAATCTGGTCAGCGGCAACATGACGCAGGATCGCCTTTCGCTGGTATGGGATACGCCGTGGCAGCCGATTCGTGACTCTCAGAATCTGCAGCGTTACTGGCAGGGCGATCTGGCCCGCGAAGCGCTGTTCTGGCATGTCCAGCGTGCGCTGAGTGACAGCAAAGCCCAGGGCATCCAGGTCGGCTTCGACTGTCGTGTGCTTTATCAGCGTGCACAGTGCTCCATCAATATGGATGGCCGCAATGACAGCCTGGCGCAGAATATGAGTCTGGTGGCGCGTGAGCTGGCAAACGTACGTGATAAGGGCTTACCGCAGGAGGAGTTCGATGCGCTGATGGCGCAGAAGCTGCTGGAGCTGAACAAGCTGTTTACCACTTACGCCCGCACTGACACCGATGTGCTGATGAGCCAGCGCCTGCGCTCCCAGCAGAACGCCGTGGTGGATATCGCGCCTGAACAGTACCAGAAGCTGCGTCAGACGTTCCTGGCCGGTCTGACCCGCGAGCAGTTAAATCAGGAACTGCGTCAGCAGCTGACGCAGGAACTGATGATGGTGCTGATTCAGCCGGAAGGCGAGGCGGAAACGAACGTGAAGAGTCTGCAGAACAGCTGGGATAAAGTGATGGCCCCGTCGTCAGCAGCACCGGCGACCGGCAGTGAAGCCGGTGCGCCGGAGAGCAACATCAACAAAGACGTTCCGCCCGCCGCCTGATGTCAGGTCTTTGCCCTGAGCCACTCGGTCACTAACATCGGCCAGCTGGCGAGGGGCAGGTCGGCCACGCCACGGATACCAAATCCGTGACCACCTTTCTGATAAAAATGCACCTCTGCCGGAACCTTGTGTTCACGCAGTGCGCCAAAAAACGCCATGCTGTGGTTCACCGACACAGCTTCGTCATCAGCGGCGTGGATGAGCAGCGTCGGCGGCACCAGTGGATGCACACGGGTTTCCAGTGAGTAGGCCTCAATCGTTTTCTGATCGGGCCACGCACCCAGCAGACGGGTTCGCGCACCTTCATGCGCGATGCCGTCACGCATGCTGATCACCGGATAGACCAGAATCATCGCATCCGGACGCGGCGAGAAATTTTCTGCGCCATCCTGCACCGGATAGAGTTTCTCCGCAAAGCGCGTGCCCAGACTGGCTGCCACATGCCCGCCCGCCGAAAAGCCCATCATAACGATATATTTGCCGTTAAGACCGCGCTGCGCCCGTTCACGCAGGACGCGTACGGCGCGCTGAGCATCCGCCAGCGGCGCGTCGGGGCCTTCATGATGGCCATCATAGGGCAGCCGATAGGTCATGACGGCAAGGGTGTAACCCATTGAGGTGAAGAAGGTCGCCAGCGCACTGCCTTCGCGATCGATCATCACCCGCTGATAACCCCCGCCCGGCGCGACCAGCAGGGTAATACCGTTAGATTCGACCGGGTGCCAGAGAGCGATCTCCGGGCAGCGCACGCCCGTCGCCGCGCGATCGTAAGGTTCATACTCTTTTGCCATGTCGACAATCTGCGGCTGTGCGCGTGAATCGCTGGCGCCAGGTGCATCACCGTGTGGCCAGATATTAATAATTTCTGTGTGCATAACGAGATCCTGATGCGGAGAGTCTTTTAATTTTTGTTCGCGGCCGGAGAGAACAGCGTCCTGCTGTCTTTTGATTAAAAGATGGTCTTTTTTCAGGCGGCCGTCCATCCGAAAAGGGTGAAACGTTCCAGATTCGGACTATGCCTGGTGGCGAATTTATTGGGTTAACTGATTAATATTGATAGATAAATTATAAGAGGCATTTAAGGTGAGATGAGGCTCTGACGCTGATTTAAACCACAATTTTTTTGCCTAATCTAAATGGCTGGCAGAGGTCACTTTGTTAGCCAAAATTAACCGGATATCACACTGCCGGCGCTTAAGGCGGGATAATGATTCGGGCCGCAGCGTCAACCCGATCGGATGCCGCGGCTAACATACCTGCTTCATTGACAGCCGCAGCAGCACGAATGAGCTTCTGCTTCTGCTTCTGCTTCTGCTTCTGCTTCTGCTCAGGCGGCCGCGCAGGCCGACGTTCAGAATGAGAGCAGGCCCTGCCCGCTCTGAAAATGCATCCGGGTGTGTGCTATCGCAATCAGTGCGCTTCGCATATCTCACTGATTCTGACTACGGCTCTGGTATCCTCTCTGTTCCGTGTAAAGAGAGACGCTGTTTTGCCTGGTCAGTGCCCGTTCGCTGCGTAACGTGCTATCAGCCAGGCATCGCCTCTGCCGGAATAATGGCACCACGATGCTGAATCACGGTGCTGGCAAGCTGGTGTCCGCGCTGCGCGGCGGCGGCGGCGTCGGCACCGGTCAGGCGACGCGCGAGATAACCGGCGCTGAACGAGTCACCGGCTGCCGTGGTGTCGATCACCTTCTCCTTCGCCAGACGGACAGCAGGAACCTCGATCAGCGGCGCATCATCAAGCGCCACCAGGCAGGCATCTGCGCCCCGTTTAATCACGATTTCGCGGGCACCCGCCTGGCGGGTGCGGGCAATCACCTCATCCAGCGGCTGTTCGCCCCACAGCAGATGTTCATCATCCAGCGTCAGGAAGGCGATATCGGTATGACTGAGCATTGCGCGATAGGCAGCCTGCGCGCAGGCCCGGTCGGCCCAGAGTCGTGGACGGTAGTTGTTATCAAAAATGACCTGGCCGCCGTTCGCCCGGCAGCGGGCCAGCAGCGCCATCAGCCTGTCACGACTCGCTGACGGCAGAATCGCCAGGCTGATGCCGCTGAGATAGAGGTAATCGTAGTGGGTGAGCTGTTCGGCGATGGCCGCCGACTGCGGGCTGTCGAGCCAGTAACGCGCCGCGGCATCGCTGCGCCAGTACCAGAATGTGCGTTCACCCCTGGCGTCAGTTTCAATGACATAGAGGCCCGGCATTTTATTGTCGAGGCGCTGAATCAGGCCGGTGTTGATCTGCTCCTGCTGCCAGGCGGCGATCATCTGGTCGCTGAACGAATCGGTTCCCAGCGCAGTGACATAATCGACCCGCAGCTGTTGTTCATCAACCTGGCGGGCGAGGTAGACAGCGGTGTTAAGCGTATCGCCGCCAAAACTCCGTTTAATGTTCTCGCCCTTTTCAGACAACTCAATCATGCATTCGCCGATAATGGCGATTTTCTTTTGCGTCATGGCTCTGGACCCCCAGTGAAATATCACGCTAGTCTCGCGTCTGGTATGGCAGACGTCAACGCTTTTAAAACGGTGTTTTAATTTAGCTTAAGTTGCTAAACAGGGCCGGTGTGGCAGATAAAAGCAGCTAATTCCAGCCTGTTTTGCCGATTATCTTAGCGAAGCGGCTGATAAACTCCCGGTTTCATGTAGCCGGGCTGGTCATCGCATTATCTCAGGCAATCCCGATAATCGCGGCAGCGTCTCCCGTTTTGGGGACCCGTTACTCACCAGGAAAAAAAGCATGGTAATGGAGAGTTTTCTTCAAAGGCTGCCGTCTTCAACTGATCCCAATCACTGTCCGGAAAGCCCCCTTTTCTGGCAACAGTGTCAGCGGCACTATCGCTTCCAGCCAATCTACCGGGTTACCGGTCGGCTGCTTGCTATCGAACTGCTGACTGCCGTTTCTCATCCCGGCGCACCGGATCAGCCGCTTTCGCCCGAAGCCTGGTTTGCCGGGCTCGATATTACACAGCGCCTGAACGTGGTACATGAGCAGCTGACGCTCCTTATGCAGTGGTCATCCTTTTTTGAACGCCATGAAGTGATGGCGTCGGTCAATATCGACGGCGCTTCTCTGCTTGCCATTCAGCACCAGCCCGCAATGCGACATCTTATCGCCCGTCTGCCCTGGCTGCGCTTTGAGCTGACCGAGCATCAGGCGCTGCCACAGCCGGAGAAAGTGGCAAAGATAGCCGAACTGGGTCCCCTGTGGCTGGATGATTTTGGCTCCGGAATGGCGAACTTTTCGGCGCTGACCGAACTGCAATATGACTACATTAAGTTATCGCGCGACCTCTTTATGCTACTGGGCAGCAGCGATGAAGGGCGCAGCCTGTTTCCGACGCTGCTGGCGCTAATCAATCGCTATTGCAACGGCGTGATCGTAGAAGGGGTGGAAACCGACGCGCAGTGGCAGCAGGTCAAAGCCTCATCAGCGATTGCAGCGCAGGGCTACTACTTTTCGCGTCCGGTTCCATTTCCTGAACTGAATCATCTTACTCTCCAGCTTCTCTGATGCCGTTACCCGTGGTCTGGACTATCTTTAAGCCAGACCGTGAATGAGCAAGGAGAAAGCGTGATGTCACGTACCGGGAAAATAGTCAGCTGGGTCGCGGGAATTCTGGTGCTGTTGATTGTGGTGATCATCGTCATCATCGCAACGTTTGACTGGAATCGCCTGAAACCCACCATCAACCAGAAAGTCTCAACTGAGTTAAACCGGCCCTTTGCGATTCGCGGGGATCTGGGTGTTGACTGGGTGCGTCATCGTGACGAATCAGGCTGGCGGCGCTGGGTGCCGTGGCCGCAGCTGCATGCGGAAGATATCATGCTGGGCAACCCGCCCGGCATTCCTGACGTGACCATGGTGCATCTGCAGCGGGCCGATGCGACGCTGGCCCCGCTGTCGCTGCTGCACAAAGAGCTGTTTATCCCCTGGATTAAACTGCAGCGGCCTGATGCCCGGCTGATCCAGACGGCAGATAAGAAGAATAACTGGACGTTCGACCTCGCCAGCAATGACAGCGATGAGAAGGCGAGTACGCCATCTGCCTGGTCATTCCGCCTGGATAATATTCTGTTTGATCAGGGGCAAATCCGCTATCGCGATGCGGTTAACCGCGCGGACGTCACGGTTCAGATCAATCCGCTGGGAAAACCTGTGCCCTACGCGCAGATCGCCGGCGGCGATGACCAGCAGAAGGGTGCGGGCGACTTCGTCTTTGGCTGGAAAGCCAATGGCAGCTACAACAACGAGAAGCTGAGTGGCGAAGGGAAGATCGGCGGCATGCTGTCGCTGCGCAGTCAGACTACCCCGTTCCCGATTCAGGCCGATGTCCGTAATGGCACCACACGCGTTCAGGTGACAGGTGGCCTGCAGGACCCGATGAACCTCGGCGGGCTCAACGTGCGGCTGCGTTTCTCAGGCGATACGCTGGCGAACCTGTATGGCCTGACCGGCGTCCTGCTGCCGGACACGCCGCCGTATGAAACCGACGGTCATCTGATCGCAAAATTCAGCGGTAAAAAGGGCGCGGTCTACCGCTATGAGAAATTCAACGGCCACATTGGTGACAGCGATATTCATGGATCGCTGGTCTACAGTCAGGGCAAACCCCGCCCGACCCTCAGTGGCGAGCTGACCTCTGAGCAGCTGCGGATGGCCGATCTGGGCCCGCTGATTGGTGTGGATTCCGGCAAAGGCAGTGAGAAAACGGCACAGGCAAAGGCCCGGCGCGGGGAGAAATCGACTCAGCCTGCCGACCGCGTGCTGCCGCACGATAAGTTTGAGACCAAAAGCTGGGACGTCATGGATGCTGACGTGAAGTTCAGCGGCAAACGTATCGAACACAGCAATTCGCTGCCGCTAAGCGATCTCTATACTCATCTGCAGATGAAAAACGGTGACCTGCTGCTGGATCCGCTGCGCTTTGGTGTCGCAGGCGGCAACCTGAACAGCACCATCCGTCTTGAGGGGAGTCGCTCACCGATGCGCGGGCGCGTGGATCTGCATGCGCGTAAGCTGCGCCTGCGTCAGATGTTCCCGGATGTGCAGGCGATGCAGAACAGCCTCGGTCAGCTCAACGGCGACGCCAGCTTTACCGGAACAGGTAACTCGGTGGCCGATCTGCTGGCGACCAGCAACGGCCAGCTTAAGCTGCTGATGAACGATGGCCTGATCAGCCGCAGCCTGATGGAGATCGCGGGTCTCAACGTCGGTAACTATCTGGTAGGCAAACTGTTTGGCGATGATCAGGTGCGTATCAACTGCGCGGCTACAGATATCCGGCTGCAGAACGGTCTGGCGACGCCCAACCTGTTTGTGTTCGATACCGAGAACGCGATCATTAATGTGTCAGGCAACGCGAACTTTGCCAGTGAGCGGCTGGATCTCACGGTCAACCCCGAGAGCAAAGGCATCCGTATTGTGACGCTGCGTTCGCCGCTCTATGTGCGCGGAACGTTTAAAAATCCTGACGCAGGCGTTAAAACGGGGCCGTTGCTGGCGCGCGGTGCCGCAGCCGTGGCGCTGGGCGCGGTAGCCGGTCCGGCCGCGGCGCTGCTGGCACTGATTTCCCCCAGCGACAACGACGATAACCAGTGCAGCACCATACTGCAGCAGATGAAGCAGAAGAAGTGATCAGTTGCGATAGAGCACTTTGATAATGTGATAACCAAAGCTGGTTTTTACCGGCCCGTAAGGCGTCAGCAGCGGGCAGGTAAAGACCGCTTTATCAAAGGCCGGCACCATCTGGCCCTGACGGAATTCCCCCAGATCGCCCCCTTTCCGCCCGGAAGGACAGGTTGAGTGTTTCTTTGCCAGCTGCTGAAAATTGCCGCCTTTCGCCAGTTTAGCCAGAATCTCTTTTGCCAGCGCTTCCTCTTTGACCAGGATGTGTAAAGCCGCCGCGGTTTTCGCCATGTTGGTATCTCGGTTGTGTATAATTGCCGCCCAGTATAAACCCCTTTCTTTTGATTCAATCAGGCGATTTCTTCTATGCGTTTAAACCCCAGTCAGCAACGTGCCGTCGAATTTGTTACCGGTCCCTGTCTGGTGCTGGCGGGCGCGGGTTCAGGTAAAACCCGCGTGATTACCAATAAAATTGCCCATCTGATTCGTGAATGCGGCTATCAGGCGCGCCATATCGCAGCGGTGACCTTTACCAACAAGGCCTCGCGCGAAATGAAAGAGCGTGTGGCGCAGACCCTGGGCCGCAAAGAGGCGCGCGGTCTGCTGATCTCGACGTTCCATACGCTGGGCCTTGAGATCATTAAGCGCGAGACAGCGGCGCTGGGCATGAAGTCCAACTTCTCGCTGTTCGACGATCAGGATCAGCTCGCGCTGCTGAAAGAGCTGACGAAAGAGTGGCTGGAAGAAGATAAGACGCTGTTGCAACAGCTCATCTCCACCATCTCTAACTGGAAGAATGATCTGGTCGATCCACAGACCGCCACCGCGCAGGCGCGATCGCAGCAGGATCATATCTTTGCCCACTGCTACGCCCTTTACAGCCAGCATCTCAGATCGTGCAACGTGCTGGACTTTGATGACCTGATTCTGCTGCCGACGCTGCTGCTGCAGCGTAATCAGGAGGTGCGTGAACGCTGGCAGCAGCGTATCCGCTACCTGCTGGTGGATGAGTATCAGGATACCAACACCAGCCAGTATGAGTTGGTTAAGCTGCTGGTTGGCGCACGGGCGCGCTTCACGGTGGTAGGCGATGATGACCAGTCGATCTACTCCTGGCGCGGCGCACGTCCGCAGAATCTGGTGCTGCTGAATCAGGATTTCCCGGCGCTGGAGGTGGTGAAGCTGGAGCAGAACTACCGCTCATCGCAGCGCATCCTGAAAGCGGCGAATATCCTGATTGCCAACAATCCGCACGTCTTTGAAAAGCGACTCTTTTCGGAGCTGGGGCAGGGCAGCGAACTCAAAGTGCTGACCGCCAACAGCGAAGAGCATGAAGCCGAACGGGTGACCGGCGAACTGATCGCGCATCACTTTATCAACCGTACGCAGTACAAGGATTACGCGATTCTTTACCGTGGTAACCATCAGTCACGAACCTTTGAAAAGTTTCTGATGCAGAACCGCATTCCCTATCGCATCTCGGGCGGTACCTCGTTCTTCTCACGGCCAGAGATCAAAGATCTGCTCGCCTATCTGCGCGTGCTGACCAATCCTGAGGATGACAGCGCGTTTCTGCGGATCGTCAATACGCCGCGCCGCGAGATTGGCCCGGCTACGCTGCAGAAGCTCGGTGAGTGGGCTAATCTGCGCAGTAAAAGCCTGTTTAACGCCAGCTTTGACGTCGGGCTGGGGCAGACCCTTACCGGGCGCGGTCTGGAACACCTGCAGCGGTTTACCCACTGGCTGAACGAGATTATCCAGCTGACCGAACGCGAACCGGTCAACGCCGTCCGCGATCTGATCCGCGGCATTGACTACGAGAGCTGGCTGTTCGAAACCTCCGGCAGTCCGAAAGCTGCCGAGATGCGGATGAAGAACGTCAATACGCTGTTTCAGTGGATGACCGAAATGCTGGAGGGCAGCGATATCGACGAGCCAATGACGCTGGCGCAGGTCGTCACCCGCTTTACCCTGCGCGATATGATGGAACGCGGCGAAAGCGACGAAGAGCTGGATCAGGTTCAGCTGATGACGCTGCACGCGTCAAAAGGGCTGGAGTTCCCTTATGTGTTCCTCGTCGGGATGGAAGAGGGGCTGCTGCCGCACCAGAGCAGCATCGATGAGAACAACATTGAAGAGGAGCGCCGTCTGGCTTACGTGGGCATCACCCGGGCGCAGAAAGAGCTGACCTTTACCCTGTGTCGCGAACGCCGGCAATATGGTGAGCTGGTCCGGCCGGAACCGAGTCGTTTTCTGCTGGAGCTGCCGCAGGACGATTTGCAGTGGGAGACCGAGCGCAAGGTCGTCAGCGCCGAGGAGCGGATGAAAACGGGTCAGAGCCGCGTTGCCGGGCTGAGAGCGATGCTGGATAAGGCGAAGAAAGGTTAAGGCGGGAAAACGGTGAGGCAAAGAGTATTCGCCTCACCGGAGCGGACTTACGACAGCGTTAACGGCCAGTGGACGTAAGACTGATAATGGCTTTCCTGCTCAAGCAGTTCACTGCGCAGCGGATGCGCCTCCAGCCAGCCCGCGGGCAGAGTCAGATGCAGGGCATCATCGTCCGCCTGAAGCCGGACTGCAGGCAGGGTGTCATCACGCCGGCGGGTGGAGAAGATGATCGCCAGCCGTAGCAGACGACACATCCGTTCTGCCAGGCGCGGCGGCAGGGCGTTCTGCTGGGTCAGCAGCGCCAGATCGATGCTGCCGCCCTGGTTCTGCAGTAAACAGGCCAGCAGCTTCTTCTGCGCCGGGGTGAAGCCTGGCAGGTCGAGGTGACGCACCAGATAGGCCGCATGCTGCGGCGCATGGCGGAAATCAACGCTCAGGCCGATTTCATGGATCGCGCAGGCGCTGAGCAGCAGCTCGCGACAGCGTTGATCCAGCTTCCACGGCGTGGCAACCTGGCGGAAGAAGCTCTCTGCCAGCTGACGCACGCGGTCGGCCTGCTCAACGTCGATGCTGAACCGGCGCTGGACGTTGTGCAGCGTGCGGGTTCGGATATCGCGATCGATCGGCAGATGCAGCATGCCGTAGACCAGCCCTTCGCGCAGGGCACCGCCCGCCAGCGTCATGCTGTCGATACTCAGCTCCTGAAAAATGGCTATCAGAATCGACAGGCCGCTGGGGAACACCAGTGCCCGCTCCAGCGTCAGCCCTTCAATTTCCAGCTCTTCCAGTTTGCCGCACTGAATAGCGCGCTGCTTGAGCTGCTGAAGTTTATTCAGCGTGATGCGCTCATCCATGCCCTGCGCCACCATAATCTCCTGCAGCGCCTGCACCGTGCCAGAGGCACCGACGCACGCCTGCCAGCCCTGCTCACGCAGCTGCGCGGCAACCGGCTGGATCATCGACCGTGCAGCGCGCTCTGCCTGGTCAAAGTTCTCTTTTGCCAGATGGCGATCGCTGAAGAAACGTTCCAGCCAGGTGACGCAGCCCATCGACAGACTGAACAGTACTGAGGCATGAGAGCCGTCGCCGGTCGCCAGCTCCGTGCTGCCTCCGCCGATGTCGACCACTAAACGCTGGTCGGAACCGCCGGTAGTGTGTGCCACACCCTGATAAATCAGGCGCGCTTCTTCCTCACCGCTGATGACGTTGATGGGGCAACCGAGGATCTGCTGAGCCGTGTCGAGGAACGTCTGCGCATTGGCTGCCAGACGCAGCGTGGCGGTTGCCACCACACGAATCTGATCGAGGGGAATATCCTGCAGTTGTTCAGAGAAGAGTCTGAGGCATTGCCAGCCGCGCGACATCGCCTCGGCTGACAACAGGTTTTGTTTATCCAGTCCGGCCGCAAGGCGAACCTTGCGCTTAATTTTCGCAACGGTCTGAATACTGCCAGAGACCTCGCGCACCACCAACATATGAAAGCTGTTAGACCCTAAATCAATCGCTGCATAGAGTGACGACGCGCTGAGCATGATGGCCTAACCTGAACGTTTACGGTTGTTGTTGCGTGGCGCACCGCGACGACTGGCGTTGTTGCCTCCGCGACGCGGGCCATTACCGGAACGGCTGCGCTGCAGACGTTTAGGCGGCGGTAAATCGGTTAACAGCGCTTCGCTGCTGTACTTGCTGACCGGAATACTGTGACCGATATACTCTTCAATCGACGGCAGGTTCAGCGCGTACTCTTCACAGGCCAGGCTGATCGAGTGTCCGCTGGCACCGGCACGGCCGGTACGGCCAATACGGTGAACGTAATCTTCACAGTCGTCAGGCAGGTCATAGTTGAAGACGTGTGTGACCGCCGGAATGTGCAGCCCACGCGCAGCCACGTCGGTGGCGACCAGAATATCGACATCACCTTTGGTGAAGTCATCCAGAATGCGCAGGCGCTTCTTCTGTGCCACGTCGCCGGTCAACAGCCCAACACGGTGTCCATCAGCGGCCAGATGGCCCCAGATATCTTCACAGCGGTGTTTGGTGTTAGCAAAGACAATGGCGCGGTCAGGCCACTCTTCTTCGAGCAGGGTCTGCAACAGGCGCATTTTCTCTTCGTTAGACGGATAGAAAAGCTCTTCCTGGATGCGGTGACCGGTTTTTTGCTCTGGTTCCACTTCCACATATTCCGCACTGTTCATGTGCTCGAATGCCAGTTCACGAACGCGATAGGAGAGCGTGGCCGAGAACAGCATGCTCAGACGCTGCGTTGCCGGCGGCATGCGACGGAACAGCCAGCGGATATCTTTGATAAAACCGAGATCGAACATGCGATCGGCTTCATCCAGCACCATGACCTGAATGGCGCTCAGATTAACGTGGTTCTGCTTGGCGTAATCGATCAGGCGACCGGTGGTCGCGACCAGAATATCAACGCCCTGTTCCAGCACTTTCAGCTGTTTGTCATAACCGTCTCCGCCATAGGCGAGACCCAGTTTCAGGCCGGTTGAGGCGGTGAGGGGTTCGGCATCTGCATGAATCTGTACAGCAAGTTCACGCGTCGGTGCCAGAATTAATGCCCGTGGCTGGTTTACCTGCCGGCCTTCGGCCGCAGGATGAGAAAGAAGATGATGAAACGTTGACGTCAGAAACGCCATCGTTTTGCCGGTACCGGTTTGCGCCTGGCCTGCAACATCACGCCCTGAAAGCGTAAAAGGCAGAGCTAACGCCTGAATCGGCGTGCAGTATTGAAAGCCTTTACTATCAAGGGCTTCAACCACTTTAGGGTGCAGGGCGAAGTCGGAAAACTTCTGTTCAGTTAAGTGTGTTTTGCTCATAGTGTGGTAGAATATCAGCTTACTATCGCTTTACGAAAGCGTATCCGATGAAATAAAGTCAACCAACATTGGTATATATTACGCCAATTCGCCAGGCATAATCTTGTGGAGTAAAACATGAGCAGCGATAAAATCGTTCATCTGACTGATGACAGTTTCGACACCGACGTGCTGAAAGCCGACGGCGTTACACTGGTAGATTTCTGGGCTGAATGGTGTGGTCCTTGCAAAATGATCGCGCCAATCCTTGATGAAGTTGCAGAAGAGTATGATGGCAAGCTGACCATCGCTAAGCTGAATATTGACGATAACCCAGGCACGGCACCGAAGTATGGCATTCGTGGTATCCCGACGCTGCTGCTGTTCAAAAATGGCGAAGTCGCCGCGACCAAAGTGGGCGCGCTGTCTAAAGGCCAGCTGAAAGAGTTCCTGAACGCCAACCTGGCGTAATGCAGGACTGAATGTCTGGCAGTGGTGAATTTATCTCCTGCTGCTGGACGTTCGCTTTCAGGCGTGCTAATTTACTCACACTGCATTACGAACTTACCTTGTAGTTAGCATCTAAAGTTTTCCCTTGTTGAACCCATTCGCCCTGTACCTTATAAAGATAGAACGGTTCAGCAATCTTACGGTTAGCTCCAACTCTGGCATTACATTCGGACATCTCCCTGCATACCGATCGCCATTCCATTCGATGATCGTCGGGAAGAGCCGAAAAGAGCCATTAACGGCATGGATTAGTTGCCATACCATTCACGACAAACATTCCGAGTATTACCCCGAGTTTAAGAACCCATCACTATGAATCTTACCGAATTAAAGAATACGCCGGTTGCTGAGCTGATTACTCTCGGCGAAAATATGGGGCTGGAAAATCAGGCTCGCATGCGCAAGCAGGACATTATCTTTTCAATCCTGAAGCAGCACGCGAAAAGCGGCGAAGACATCTTTGGTGATGGCGTGCTGGAGATCCTTCAGGATGGATTTGGATTCCTCCGTTCAGGAGACAGCTCCTACCTCGCCGGTCCTGATGATATCTACGTTTCCCCCAGCCAAATTCGCCGCTTCAACCTCCGCACTGGTGACACCATCTCTGGCAAAATCCGTCCACCAAAAGAAGGTGAGCGTTATTTTGCACTGTTGAAAGTTAACGAAGTTAACTATGACAAACCAGAGAATGCGCGTAATAAGATTCTGTTCGAAAACCTCACACCGCTGCACGCGAATAAGCGTCTGCGTATGGAGCGCGGTAATGGCTCAACGGAAGATTTAACTGCCCGCGTACTGGATCTGGCTTCGCCGATCGGTCGTGGTCAGCGCGGTCTGATCGTGGCACCGCCAAAAGCGGGTAAAACCATGCTGCTGCAGAACATCGCGCAAAGCCTGGCGTACAACTATCCGGATTGCGTACTGATGGTGCTGCTGATCGACGAGCGTCCGGAAGAAGTGACCGAGATGCAGCGTCTGGTTAAAGGCGAAGTGATTGCCTCAACCTTCGATGAGCCAGCTTCTCGCCACGTTCAGGTCGCTGAAATGGTGATCGAAAAGGCCAAGCGTCTGGTTGAGCACAAGAAAGACGTTATCATTCTGCTCGACTCCATCACTCGCCTGGCGCGCGCCTACAACACCGTTGTACCGGCTTCGGGTAAAGTGCTGACGGGTGGTGTGGATGCTAACGCCCTGCATCGTCCAAAACGCTTCTTTGGTGCGGCACGTAATGTGGAAGAGGGCGGCAGCCTGACCATCATCGCGACGGCGCTGGTTGATACCGGTTCGAAGATGGATGAAGTGATTTACGAAGAGTTTAAAGGTACAGGTAATATGGAACTGCACCTTGCGCGTAAAATTGCGGAAAAACGTGTCTTCCCGGCGATCGATTACAACCGTTCCGGTACCCGTAAAGAAGAGCTGCTCACTTCTCAGGAAGAGCTGCAGAAAATGTGGATCCTGCGCAAGATTATTCACCCGATGGGCGAAATCGACGCAATGGAGTTCCTCATTAATAAGCTGGCGATGACCAAAACGAACGATGAGTTCTTCGATATGATGAAGCGTTCCTAATCCGAAACGGCCAGGCCGAATCCCTGATTCAGCTTTTTTAGTCCGGATGCGCAGAAAATCGACCTTACGCCACGTCTCAACGTGGCGTTTTTCATTTATGAGCTATAGGATTGAACACTGGCAGGAGCATTTATAATGACTGTGGTAGCGATGGCGAAGGTTTAATCGTTCGCTTTTCTCTTTATGCAGAATTCGGAATCTGACACAGCGACAGGCGAGTTTTTTCGCGTATTGTTGTGCAGGATGTTAGCTGAGAGCGTTTAACGTGAATTTACTCACTATGAGTACTGAGCTTGGATTAATTTTTCTCTTTTCTTTGGCTTTCCTCTTTTTTGCGCGAAAAGCAGCTAAAAAAATTGGTTTAGTGGATAAGCCTAACTCACGTAAACGCCACCATGGCGCGATACCGTTGGTTGGCGGCATTTCCGTGTTCGCAGGTATCTGCTTTACCTTCGCTATCACCAACTATTACCTCCCTCACGCACTGCTATATCTAGGCTGCGCGGGTGTGCTGGTGCTGGTCGGGGCACTGGATGACCGTTTTGACATCAGCGTTAAAATTCGTGCGGTCGTGCAGGCCATTGTCGCCTTTGTAATGATGTTTGGTGCCAAACTTTACCTGCTCAGCCTGGGGTTCATCGTGGGTCCGATTGAGCTGGTCGTGGGACCTTTCGGTTATGTGCTGACGCTGTTTGCTGTCTGGGCCGCCATTAACGCCTTCAACATGGTGGATGGCATTGACGGCCTGCTGGGTGGACTCTCCTCAGTGACTTTTGCCGCAATGGGGACCATTCTCTACTTCGACGGCCAGACCAGCCTCGCGATGTGGTGCTTTGCGATGATTGCCGCCACGCTGCCCTATATCCTGCTTAACCTCGGCTTCCTGGGGCGTCGTTTTAAAGTCTTTATGGGCGATGCCGGCAGCACCATGATTGGTTTTACCATTATCTGGATTCTGCTGGAAACGACCCAGGGTCTGAGCCATCCCATTACCCCGGTAACCGCGCTGTGGCTGATCGCCATTCCTCTGATGGATATGGTGGCGATTATGTATCGTCGCCTGCGTAAAGGCATGAGTCCATTTTCTGCTGACCGTCAGCACATTCATCATCTGATTATGCGAGCCGGTTTCAGTTCGCGTCAGGCTTTTGTACTGATTACTGTTGCAGCGGCGCTCCTGGCCGGTATCGGTGTGCTGGGTGAATATCTGGCTTTCATCCCGGAGTGGGTGATGCTGCTGCTGTTCCTGGGCGCTTTTATGGTTTACGGCTACTGCCTGAAACATGCGTGGCGTGTGGCGCGACGTGTCCGGCGCATTAAACGTCGTCTGAACCACTATCGCGAAGCCAAAAATAAATGAACCCGATGCTGATAAAGGATAACGCTGGCATGCCTTCTGACGTTGTGGACAACGAACTGGATATACGCAGCTTTGGCTGCCGTTTATGGCGCGGTAAGCACTGGATTATCGGTCTGGCGCTGCTGTTTGCGCTGGTCGCCTGGATTGCTACGCTGCTGATGAAACAGGTCTGGAGCACCATGGCGATCACCGATCGACCCACGGTCAACATGCTCGGATCCTACTATGCGCAACAGCAATTCCTGACCAACCTGGATACGCGCAATAACGCCTTAACCCTGGCGGCACCGTCACCGACCGTGATGGATGAGGTCTATCAGGAGTTCACGATGCAGCTCGCATCCTGGGATACGCGCCGCGAATTCTGGCAGCAGACCGACTATTACAAAAGTCGTAAAACAGGCAACGCGCACAACGATGCCGCCCTGCTCGACGATATGATCGGCAATATTCTGTTCACGCCCGCCGACGCAGCGCATAACCTGCCCGATAACATCAGACTTAAAGCGGAAACGGCGGGCGACGCCAACAATCTGCTGCGTCAGTATATCGCTTACGCCAGTGAGCGCGCGGCGCGGCATCTTAACGATGAACTGAAAGGCGCCTGGCAGGCCCGCACGAACCAGTTGCAGGCGCAGGTAAAACGTCAGGAAGATGTGGCGAATGCGGTTTTCCAGCGCCAGCAGCACCGGCTTGAGCAGGCGCTGAAGCTCGCCAGTCAGCAGGGGATCAGTCAGAAACAGACACGCGAGATGAGTGAAAACCTGACAGACAGCGATCTCTTCCTGCTGGGCCAGCCGGTTTTGCAGGGACAGCTGGAAACCCTGCGCGCCACCGGTCCGGCGTTTGATATCAGCTATGATCAAAACAGGGCAATGCTGACGACGCTTGCGGCCGGGCCAGAACTGAACAGCCAGTTCCAGACCTACCGTTATCTGCGTACGCCGGAAGAGCCGGTATCCCGTGACAGTCCGCGACGCCTGTTCATGATGATTCTGTGGGGTGCGGTTGGTGCATTAACCGGCGCTGGTGTGGCGCTGGCACGTCGTCCGCGTCCGATGTCAGACATGCATGATTGAGAGAAACAGTGTGAAAGTTCTGACCGTATTTGGTACTCGCCCGGAAGCCATCAAAATGGCCCCGCTGGTTCAGGCGCTGGCGCAGGATCCTGCGTTTGAGTCGCGACTCTGCGTCACCGCCCAGCATCGCGAAATGCTCGACCAGGTGCTGCGTCTGTTCAGGCTGCAGCCGGACTATGATCTCAATATCATGCGTCCCGAACAGGGACTGACCGAAATCACCTGCCGTATTCTTGAGGGGATGAAAACCGTCCTGCTCGACTTTAAGCCGGACATCGTGCTGGTGCATGGTGACACCACCACCACGCTGGCGGCGAGTCTGGCAGCATTTTATCAACAGATCCCCGTCGGCCATGTGGAGGCGGGTCTGCGCACCGGCGATCTCGCCTCACCGTGGCCGGAAGAGGGAAACCGCAAACTCACCGGCCATCTTGCCCGTCTGCACTTCACGCCTACCGCCCGATCGCGCCAGAATCTGCTGCAGGAGAATCTGCCGGATGCGCGTATTATCGTGACCGGTAACACGGTCATCGATGCGCTGCTGTGGGTCCGCGACCAGGTACTGGACGACACCAGTCTGAATGCGGAGCTGGCGGCGCGCTATCCGTTCCTCGATCCCGCTAAGAAACTGGTGCTGGTCACGGGCCATCGGCGTGAGAGTTTTGGCGACGGTTTTGAGCGTATCTGCAGCGCGCTGGCACAGATCGCCCGCCAGCATCCGGAAGCGCAGATCGTCTACCCGGTGCATCTCAATCCCAACGTCAGTGAGCCGGTGAACCGCATCCTCAGCGGCATTGAGAATATCATCCTGATCGAACCTCAGGAGTATCTGCCGTTTGTCTGGCTGATGAATCGTGCCTGGCTGATCCTTACGGATTCCGGCGGTATTCAGGAGGAGGCGCCTTCGCTGGGTAAACCGGTCCTGGTGATGCGTGATACCACCGAACGCCCCGAAGCGGTGGATGCTGGCACAGTCAGGCTGGTGGGCACCGATATTGCCAGAATTGTTGCGAGTGTCGGGGAATTACTGAGCGACGACGAGGCCTGGCAGGCGATGAGCCACGCCCATAATCCCTATGGCGATGGCAAAGCCTGTGGTCGCATTTTACAAGCCTTAAAAGATAACCGAGCCGAATTATGAGTTTTGAAACCATCTCCGTGATTGGACTGGGATACATTGGGCTGCCGACGGCAGCCGTTTTTGCCTCAAAGGGAAAAAAAGTGGTGGGGGTGGATATCAACACCCGCGCGGTAGAAACCATCAATCGTGGTGCGATCCACATCGTGGAGCCCGACCTGGACCAGGTCGTCCATGCTGCCGTCACGCGCGGCGATCTGCGAGCCACGACGCAGCCGGAAGCCGCTGACGCCTTTCTGATAGCCGTTCCAACGCCGTTCAAAGATGGGCATCAACCTGACCTGCGCTTTGTGAAAGCTGCGGCAGAGTCAATTGCGCCGGTACTGAAAAAAGGCGATCTGGTCATTCTGGAGTCGACTTCGCCGGTGGGCAGCACCGAACAGATGGCCGACTGGCTGGCTGCGGCCCGGCCCGACCTGCGCTTTCCTCAGCAGAGTGAAGCGCCTGACGTGTTTATTGCCTACTGCCCGGAGCGGGTGCTGCCGGGTCAGGTCATGGTTGAGCTGATTAACAACGACCGGGTTATCGGCGGCATGACGCCCGCCTGTTCCGCCCGTGCCAGCGAACTCTACCGGCTGTTTTTAAAAGGCGAATGTGTGGAGACGAATGCCCGCACCGCCGAAATGTGTAAACTGACCGAAAACAGCTTCCGTGACGTGAATATCGCCTTTGCCAATGAGCTGTCGCTGATTTGCGCCGATCAGGGCATTAACGTCTGGGAACTGATTGCGCTGGCAAATCGCCATCCGCGCGTCAATATCCTGCAGCCGGGGCCGGGTGTCGGCGGCCACTGTATCGCGGTCGATCCCTGGTTCATCGTGGCGCAGAATCCCGAACTGGCCCGCCTGATCCGCACTGCGCGCGAGGTCAATGACGCCAAGCCGCAGTGGGTGCTGGATCAGGTAAAAACGGCGCTGGCAGACTGCCTGACGCAGACCGGCAAGCGCGCCAGCGATATCACCATCGCCTGTTTTGGCCTGGCCTTTAAACCCAATATCGATGACCTGCGCGAAAGCCCGGCCATTGGCGTGGCGCAGAACATCGCCGAGTGGCACAGTGGCACAACCTGGGTGGTTGAACCCCATATTGCGCAGCTGACGGATGCACTCGCTGACCATGCGGAACTGGTGTCGGCTGAGCAGGCACTGGCGCAGGCCGATATTCTGGTGATGCTGGTCGACCATCGCGCCTTCCGTGCTATCGACGCGGCCAGCGTGCAGCAGAACTGGATTGTCGACACCAAAGGTGTCTGGCGATGATGTGCTTTCTGATCACCGGCGATGCCGGTTTTATCAGTTGGGTACAGGTGCGTTTCTCCGTTTACAGGGCGGCTACAGAGGGCTACCTGGCGTAATCACTGGCTGACGACCAGCTGTGCGCTGCGGGCGAAGCGCTGATAAAAACCGGCTACGGCCACTATCAGCTGGATTTATGACATGTCTCTCCACGTCAGTATTCATCCCCTTAGCTGGGAGAGCACGTTCTTTGGTGTTGAGACCGTGCGGCTGGAAGCAGAAGGTGACACCCCTCTGGGCCAGGCGCTGCGTCATCCCTGTGCGCTGATGCAGATGAAAGTGGCGGCCAGCGAGACTGCGCTGATTGATACGCTGCAGCAGCATCAGTTTCAGCTGGCAGAAGGGGAAGCGGACCTGACGCTGGCGGTGGCGCAGACGGAACGGCAGGCGGGGATTCGCATTGCCCGCGAGTCGCAGATCCCGCTGTTGCGCGATGCGGCGTCTGTGCTGTTCAGCCAGAGTCGTTTCCGTGCGCCCTGGTACGCGCCGGACGCCAGCAGCCGCTTTTACGCGCAGTGGATTGAAAATGCAGTGCGCGGTTCGTTTGACGATCAGTGCCTGGTGGCGACGGATGCCGCAGGACAGCTTCAGGGCTTTGTTTCACTCCGCGCGGTCGACGGCGATGCCCGTGTTGGCCTGCTGGGCGTAATGCCTGATGCGCAGGGCCAGGGGCTGGGTCAGCGGCTGCTGCTGGCGGCGGCTGACTGGGCACGGGTACGGCAACTGAACCAGCTGCGGATTGCCACCCAGCTCAGCAATCTCACGGCGATGCGCCTCTATTTACGCAGCGGTGCCCGGCTCGACAGCACCGCCTACTGGTTTTACAGGAAAGGTCATGATTCCATTTAATGCGCCTCCGGTTGTGGGCACCGAAATCGAGTATATGCAGTCGGCAATGAATAGCGGCAAGCTCTGCGGCGACGGCGGATTTACCCGTCGCTGCCAGCAGTGGATGGAGCAGCGTTTCGGCAGCAAAAAAGTGCTGCTGACGCCTTCCTGCACCGCGTCACTGGAGATGGCGGCACTGTTGATCGATCTGCAGCCTGGCGATGAAGTCATCATGCCGAGCTATACCTTTGTCTCTACCGCCAATGCCTTTGTGCTGCGCGGTGCGCGGATTGTGTTTGTCGACGTGCGCCCGGACACCATGAACATTGATGAGACGCTGATCGAAGCGGCCATTACGGAAAAAACCCGCGCTATTGTGCCGGTGCATTATGCAGGCGTGGCCTGTGAGATGGACACCATCATGGCGCTGGCGGCAAAGCATCAGTTGTTTGTGATTGAAGATGCGGCGCAGGGCGTAATGTCACGCTACAAAGGCCGTGCGCTGGGTACCATCGGCCATATCGGCTGCTTCAGCTTTCATGAAACGAAAAACTACACCGCAGGCGGTGAGGGTGGGGCGACGCTGATCAACGACGCCAGCCTGGTTGAGCGCGCCGAAATCGTGCGCGAAAAAGGCACCAACCGCAGCCAGTTCTTCCGCGGACAGGTGGATAAATATACCTGGCGCGACATGGGATCGAGCTATCTGATGGCCGACCTGCAGGCAGCTTACCTCTGGGCGCAGCTGGAAGCTGCAGAGCGTATTAATCAGCAGCGGTTACGCATCTGGCAGCGTTATTACGACGCCCTCCAGCCGCTGGCGGCCCAGGGCCGCATCAGCCTGCCGGTGATCCCAGCCAGTTGCGAACACAATGCGCACATGTTCTATATCAAACTGCGCGATCAGGACGATCGCGAGGCGCTGATTAGCTGGATGAAAGAGGCCGAAATTCTGACGGTGTTCCACTATATCCCGCTGCACAGCTCGCCTGCCGGTGAGCGATTCTCGCGCTTTGCCGGTGACGATCGCTTCACCACCCGCGAAAGTGAACGCCTGCTGCGCCTGCCGCTGTTTTACAACCTGTCAGATAACAACCAGAGCACCGTCATCAGCTCACTGCTGAGCTTCTTCTCCTGATGTCACTTGCCAGAGCCTCAGTGTGGACCGCGTCGTCCACACTGGTAAAAATCGTGGCTGGTCTGCTGGTCGTTAAACTGCTGGCAGTCAGCTTCGGACCCGAGGGCGTCGGCCAGGCGGGGAACTTCCGTCAGCTGATTACCGTGCTGGGCGTACTGGCGGGCGCGGGGATTTTCAACGGCGTTACCGCCTATGTCGCGCAGTATCAGCAGCAGCCCGACCGGCTGCGGGCGATGACGGGAACGGCATCGACCCTTGTAATGGGCTTTTCCGGCGTGCTGGCGCTGCTGTTTCTGCTGGCGGCGGCTCCCATCAGTACCGCGCTGTTTGGTCACGACCGCTATCAGGGGGTCATCCGCGTGGTGGCCTTTCTGCAGCTCGGCATCGCCTGGGCTAATTTCACTCTGGCGCTGCTGAAGGGGTATCGCGATGCGCGCGGCAATGCGCTGGCGCTGATCTTTGGCAGTCTGATTGGTGTGGCGGGCTATCTGGTCTGCTGGTGGGCCGGTGGCTATCAGGGCGCGCTGATCGGGCTGGCGCTGGTTCCGGCCTTACTGCTGCTGCCGGCGCTGATCATGCTTAAACGCCGTGTGCCGCTGCCGCTGAGCTGGCTGCGTCCCCAATGGCATCCTGAGCTGGCAGGGAATCTGGCAAAATATACGCTGATGGCGCTGATTACTGCCGTCACCCTGCCGGTCGCCTGGGTACTCATGCGTAATCTGCTGGCGGAGCAGCAGGGCTGGGCACAGGTCGGATTATGGCAGGGCGTCACCAGCATTTCCGATGCTTATCTGCAGTTTATCACCGCCACCTTCAGCGTCTGGCTGCTGCCGACGCTGGCGCGGCTCGACAATAAGCGCGATATCGCGCGTGAGATTGGCCGTGCGCTGCGCTTTGTCCTGCCCGCCGTCGCGGTTGCCAGCTTTAGCGTCTGGGTGCTGCGCGATTTCGCCATCAGCCTGCTCTTCTCTGAGGCGTTTCGCGGCATGCGCGATCTCTTTGTCTGGCAACTGAGCGGCGATGTTTTTAAAGTTGGCGCCTATGTTTTCGGATATCTGGTGATCGCCAAAGCCTCGCTGCGCTTTTATGTTCTGACTGAGATCAGCCAGTTCCTGCTGCTGACTCTGTTATCGCGCTGGCTGATCCCGCTCAATGGCGCGACGGGGGCAGCTCAGGCTTATATGCTGACCTACATGCTTTACTTTGCCCTGTGTTGTGGCGCTTTTATCGTTTACTGCCGGAAAAAATGACTTTAATTCACGTTTTGGGATCGGACATTCCCCACCACAACCAGACGGTGCTGCGCTTTTTCAACGACGTCCTCAGCGTTGAGCAGCCCGCGGCTTCGCCACGCCATTTTATGGTGGTGACGCCGCAGCCCGAAAGTCTGGCTCCCTTCAGCGCGTTGCAGATCGAATGCTTTGCCAGCAAGAAAGCGCTGGCGCAGGCGGTCATGGCGCGGGCCAGCGATCGTCAGCAGCGGTTTTTCTGTCACGGGCAGTTTAACCCGTGGATCTGGCTGGCACTGCTCAGCGGGAAACTGCGCCGCTCACAGATCTTCTGGCACGTCTGGGGGGCCGATCTCTATGAAGATTCGCGCAGCCTGAAGTTCCGTCTGTTCTATCACATTCGCCGAATCGCCCAGGGCCGCGTCGCTCAGGTTTTTGCGACCCGTGGCGACCTGCATCACTATCAGCAGCGCCATCGCCGCGTGCCCGGTTCACTGCTCTATTTTCCCACCCGCATGCCTGCCGTCGCGGTTACGTCTGTGCCTTCAGCGCGGTTTACGCTGCTGCTGGGTAATTCCGGCGATCCGGGTAACCGGCATATCGAAGGCCTGAAGGCGATTCACGCGCAGTTTGGCGAGCAGGTGCGTATTGAGGTTCCGCTGGGCTATCCGCCGGGCAACGACGCTTATATCAGCCAGATTCAGGGCGCCGCAGAGACGCTGTTTCCGGACGGGCAGGTCAATCTGATCCGCGAAAATCTGCCATTTGAGCACTATCTGGCCCTGCTGGCGCGCTGCGATGTCGGCTATTTTATGTTTGAACGACAGCAGGGGGTGGGAACGCTCTGCCTGCTGATTCAGGCCGGTGTGCCTTTTGTCCTGAGCCGCAAAAATCCTTTCTGGCGGGATGTGGCTGAGCAGCAATTACCGGTCCTGTTCAGCGACGATGCGTTGTCGCCTGCGGTGATTGCTGAGGCGCGGCGTCAGCTGGCGAGCTGCGATAAACAGGCGATCGCCTTTTTTGCGCCGGGCTATCTGGCTGGCTGGCGGGCGGCGTTACAGCTCAGCGAAGGAGAGTTGTCATGAGTCTTATGCAGTTTGGCGGCCTGCTGGTGGTCTATCTGCTGTCGCTGGCTTTTATCCTGACCCTGACCTGGCGGGAGTTTAAGCGTGTTCGTTTTAACTTCCATCTTTTCTTCACGCTGCTGTTCCTGCTGACTTTCTATTTCGGCTTCCCGCTGACCTCGGTGCTGGTGTTCCGCTTTAATGTCGATGTTGTGCCGGTTGAAAATCTGCTGGAGGCGCTGCTGTCGGCGACGGCGTTTTATGCCATCTATTACGTCAGCTATAAAATACGGCTGAAGCCCGCCAGCGCCACGCCGGCGAAACCCTGGCTGCAGATGAATCGTGTCGAGACCCATCTGACCTGCGTCATTCTGGCGCTGGTAGCGGTGGGAACCGTCACGGTGTTCTTTATCCACAACGGCTTTTTACTGTTCCGCCTGACCGCTTACAACCAGATCTTTTCCAGCGAAGTCTCGGGCGTGGCGCTTAAGCGTTTTTTCTACTTCTTTATTCCGGCGATGCTGATCCCCTACTTTTTACGCCCGACACGTCGCAACTGGCTGCTGTTTCTGGTCGTCACCGTGGCCTTTGGTTTACTCACCTATGCGCTGGTCGGGGGCACGCGCGCTAACATTATTATTGCGTTTGCCCTATTCCTGTTCATCGGCATTACCCGCGGCTGGATCACGCTGTGGATGCTGGCAACGGCTGGTGTGATGGCGATTGCCGGGATGTTCTGGCTGGCATTGCGCCGCTATAACCTGGATGTCATGGGTGATGAAGCGTTCTATACCTTCCTCTATCTGACGCGTGATACTTTTTCGCCGTGGGAAAACCTCGCCCTGCTGCTGGATAACTACGCCAGAATCGAATTCCAGGGGCTGGCTCCGCTGTGGCGCGACTTTTACGTATTTATTCCGACCTGGCTCTGGCCGGATCGGCCGCTGGCGGTGCTGAACAGTGCTAACTACTTTACCTGGGAAGTGCTGAATAACCACTCCGGCCTGGCCATTTCACCTACGCTGATAGGGTCGCTGGTGGTGATGGGCGGCGTCTGGGCGATTCTTCCCGGCGCGGTCGCGGTCGGGATGATTATTAAAGCCTTTGATGCGATCTACCAGCGCGGCTGCCTGGAGACTAATCGCTACAGCGGCGCCATCCTGCAAAGTTTCTGTTTTGGCGCAGTCTTTAACATGATCGTGCTGGCACGCGAAGGTCTTGATGCCTTCGGCTCACGCGTGGTGTTTTTCTGCATCATTTTTGCTGCCTGCCTGGGCATGGCTAAATTACTTTTCTGGTTACTGGATCGCGCAGGTTTAATCCGCGACCGCAGCAGGCGGGTAGCGCACAGCCCGCTCTGATTAACCTCTGGGATTAACGGAAGATATGACAAAGTTAACGGAAACGCCGCAGTACCGGATTCGGGGCGTTGAGCTGTATGGCTTCGAGAACATGCCGTCGGCGGTGAATTTTTTGATGCCGCCACAGCAGGTACGCAGCGGCATTTTGGTGGCAATCAATGCGGAGAAGATCCTGACCGCTGAGCAGAATGAGGGACTGCGCACGCTGCTCACCCAGGCGGAATATGCCTACGCGGATGGCATCAGCATTGTGCGCTCGATTCGCAAGAAGTATCCCCAGGCGCGGGTGCAGCGCATTGCGGGCGCGGATTTGTGGGAAGCGCTGATGGAGCGTGCCGGGCGGGAAGGGACGCCGGTATTTCTGATCGGCGGTCGTCAGCAGGTGCTGGATGAAACCTGCGCTAAGCTGCGTCGCCAGTGGAACGTGAATATTGTCGGGGCGCAGGATGGCTATTTTGCGCCAGCCGAACAGGACGCCTTGTTTGCCCGGATTGCGGCCAGCGGTGCAAAGCTGGTAACCGTGGCGCTGGGATCGCCGCGTCAGGAGCTGCTGATGCTGGCGTGTCGTGCATACTGGCCAGATGCCCTCTATATGGGCGTAGGCGGCACCTATGATGTGTTCACCGGTCATGTGAAGCGTGCGCCGGTAATCTGGCAGCGGCTGGGGCTGGAGTGGCTTTATCGCCTTATTCGTCAGCCCTCACGCCTGCGCCGACAGCTAAAACTGCTGAAATATTTGCGTTATCACTGGCGAGGCGATCTCTGATATTGCTGATAAATGCCGCATTTTTAGTCTCTGTGTATACGCGAATGCGCTTTTTCTCGACAAAATGCACAAAGCGTAATCAAACGCATCTTTTTATTTAAAAAGCACTAGACACGATGGGCGCTTATCTCTAGTATGCACATCCGCAACGGCGCTACGCGCCCGTAGCTCAGCTGGATAGAGCGCTGCCCTCCGGAGGCAGAGGTCTCAGGTTCGAATCCTGTCGGGCGCGCCATATCGTTTGTGCGCATGAGCTTCGGTGGTTGATTTACCGCGGTTGGCAGTAAAGATTTAAATGCTGCAGGTTTGTAATCTGTATCATGAAGAATTGTGGTGGCTATAGCTCAGTTGGTAGAGCCCTGGATTGTGATTCCAGTTGTCGTGGGTTCGAGTCCCATTAGCCACCCCAGATTTTGCTGGGAAACGCGAAGGTGGCGGAATTGGTAGACGCGCTAGCTTCAGGTGTTAGTGTCTTAACGGACGTGAGGGTTCAAGTCCCTCTCTTCGCACCAGGCAAAACAGTTTAAAAAAATCGGCGAGTAGCGCAGCTTGGTAGCGCAACTGGTTTGGGACCAGTGGGTCGGAGGTTCGAATCCTCTCTCGCCGACCATTTTTAGAAACCTGTCTGAAAAGACGGGTTTTTTTTCGTCTTTGGAAAAGGGGTGATGACTTTTGAAGAAGATTCAGGGGGTACAGCGAGATAAGTTTGCTGTAAATCCGGGCCTGCCCGTGTTCCCTGCGCGCTGAGCTCGCCAGGATGGCGTCTTTTGCGTCTTTGCGAAAGGCGTATGCTCCCTGAAGCCCGCACCGTGGTGAGAACGGGCGGTGCGTTTGAGCTTATCCGTGGCAACCAAAGGTACGCTGCTTCTATTTGGCCAACAGTCTGAGCAATGTCGTGAATTGCAGACAAATAAACCATTGTTATTGTTGTGATAACCGTAATAATGACCTCGCCGTCTCCATTCAGAGACAGCGAAATTTACGCCTGTCGCTTTATCCCGACGCTTCCTGCCAGGTCTCGCTCAGGAAAGGCTTAGCCACCTTATTAAATTATTGATTATTATCAAATTAAAAAATAAATCTTAACCTGGCATGACTTGTGCAATACTTCTGCTGTAGATGCTCATTCCACCTCTTATGTCGGCTGATGCTACATAAACCTGGGAATGATGCAGAGCCAATTTCAGATACCTGTTGTCTGCCTGCCTGTATCGCGCAAGCCTTACAGGGTTAACAGACACTACGTTGAGTCAGGTATCTCCCGGTTGTCTTACCGACCTGATCTTGCACCTGCCCGTGGCAGGTGTTTTTTTTTTTGCCTGCGGCAGGGCGGGATGAGAGAAGAAGGGCATAAAAAAGCCGGGCAAGCCCGGCTTTTAATTCTCCAGACGGCATCAGCCGTTGGGATTATTCTTCAGCGTCAGCAACAGGCCTTCACGGCGCATTTTCGCTGCTTCTTCCGGGCGATGCAGGCGATCATAAACATCCGCCAGCCATGCATAGTCGAAGGCATCGGGACGCTGTTCCAGCGCCTGCTGCAGGGCTTCAGCTGCCTGCTGCCATTCGCCGTGGCGCATCAGCAACTGTCCCAGCGTACTGTGCAATAGAGGTGTCGCGCCATGCTGCTTGATCTGCTGGCGTAGCGCCTTTTCCAGTGCTTCCGGATTACCGCTTTTAATACGAGGCATCAGCAGCACCAGACGATCGTCATAATGGCGCTTGAGGCCCTCCAGCACGATTGACTGCGCAGTGTCGTGATCGTTGCACTCAATCAGATGATCCGCCATTGCCACCTGCAGCGTCGTATCCTGACGGGTTTTACGGCTCAGCGTGTTCCACCAGCGCTTCAGTCCATCACTGCCCTGGTCGGCCATCGCCTGATTCATCAGACCCAGCCAGGCCTGCTGCTGCAGAGCCTCGCGATGCAGTTCATCGCCGACCTGCGCCTTCTGCATGGCGGGCAGAATATCCAGCAGGGCGCTCCAGGCACCGGTACGGATATAGGCCTGTTCAGCCAGACGCAGCACTTCCGGATGACGCGGTGCCACTTCCAGCAGACGATCGATGCTGTGACGCGCCGCGTGATCTTCGTTACGTGCCAGCTGAATCCGTGTGCGGGCGATCTCAACCGGAATGGTGTTGTTTTCAGCAAGCTCCGCAGCCCGCTCCAGATGCTGATTCGCACGGACTTCGTCGCCACGCTGCTGAGCGGCTTCGGCGGCCAGCAGATAGTTCGCGACCGGTACATCGGCGTGATCGGCATCTCTGGACAGCAGTTTTTCTACCTGACGATGGTCGCCCTCGGCCAGCTTCATCAGTGCCGACTGGGTGTGACGCTGAGCACGACGGCGCTTGCGTCCGGTAAACCAGCCACGGGTACGTGCCCCGGTGCGCAGCAGGCGACGCAGCAACCACTCAACGGCCAGAATCACCAGCAGGCTGATGATAAGGATAATGGCCAGGCCGGTGACGCTGGTTTCGATATTCCAGTTATCGGTCTGAATCAGTACATAGCCCTGATGACCGGCGATCATCGGTCCCAGCACCACGCCCGCAATCAGCAGGATAAAGAGGATAAATACCTTAAGCATCCTTAGCCTCCCTGCTGATTAGCAGCGGCAGAAGGTTGCGCTAACAGGTTCCGCACGCGGGTCTGCATCAGCTGCTCCAGCAGCGGCTGACTTTGCAGGTTATCCGGCAGATCCATATTGATGTTCTGCTGGCTCAGTTCATCCAGCTGAGCGAGAAACGCTTTGGTGGCAGCATCGTTGGTGTCGTACCAGGCGCGAACCCAGGCCGAAACGGTATCAATAGACTGCTTGTAGATCTCATCCTGATGACGCGGTACAGCCTGCGCCGCAATCAGCAGACGTGAGCGGATGTTCTCGCGCAGATAAACGTCCTGATTAGGGGCCAGCAGGGGCTGGGCGGTGTTGTCGCGGCGGCGGATGGTAATAAAATCATCCATGAAGTTATGCCAGCTTTTCACCAGGTTCTGCCGCCATTCACGCACGGAACCTGACAGCTCACCACCGTCGCTGTCCATCGGCGCATCGTCACTGTCGTTATCCGCCAGACGCAGATTATCAACGTTATTCGACAGCTGATTCAGCTTAAGGATCACCCCGTCGTAATCGACCTGGGTCACGGCAGAGAGGTTACTGATATCCTGAGTCAGGGCACGGCGTACGTTCATGACGCTGGGGTCGTTCATGTCGGCCAGGCTGGCATCGGCACTTTTCAGCAGCGCCGCAGCGGTCGTGACATCCTGGTCGCTCCAGAGTTTACGACCGGCCAGCTTCACCAGGTAGTCCGCCTGTGCCAGCAGCCAGCTGCGCACATCGTTGCCGGAAATGACGGCCATCTTTTCACGCAGCGTTTCCAGCTCTTTTGCTGATGCCGCCTGCTGGGCCTGTGCTGTCTGCAGCGCGGTTTCTGCGCCACTCAGTTGCTGTGTCAGCTGCTGTTTATCGCTGCTGGCCTGCTGCTGCAACGCGCTTAATTGATCGCTCAGCTTCTGATTGGTTTGTGCCTGCAAATCAGCCTGATGTTTCCCGTTAAGGTATAAGCCCGCACCTATTGCCAGCGCAATGACAATCGCCACTGCCCCCAGCACCATGCCACCATTTTTCGCCTGACGCGGTGGTGTGCTGTTGCTGGAAGGAGAGCGGTCGACCGCTGGGGTGGTTTCTTCAACCATGGCGGAGGAGTCTTTTTGTTCCGTCATATGTGGCACATCCCATTATTAAAGTTCAGCGTAACGCGCGCAGCAGCGCATCGTTATCGGCACCATCGGCTACCTGAATATCCTGCCAGCCCAATCCTGCAGCCAGGGTAGCCAAACGTTCACTGACGACGATCAGTCGGCAGTTGAGCAGCCATTCCTCGCGATCAACTGCGGGGAACAGCGAAAAAAGCTGTTGTAACATTTCACCGCTGGTCACCACCACGACAGAGACGCCGCGATCGCGCCAGCGACGGCCTTCAACCGGACCGTCGTAGTGCTTCTGGCAGCGCTGATAGCAGGCAGCAAACGTCACCTCAGCACCGCGCCGGGTTAACGTCTCTGCCAGCAGTTCCCGTCCGGGATCGCCACGCAGGATCAGTGCACGTTTACCGGCTACCTGCTGAAGCGTATTCAGCTGGATCAGCTCTTCACTGGTTTCATGGGCATGAGGCCAGGTCACCTGCTGACCGCTGACGGTATGAAATGCCAGAGCGGTGCTGCGACCAATTGCATAATAGTCCAGCTCAGGAGGCCACGCTTTGATCCGGTGCTGTGCGTAGTGAATAACCTGCTGTGAAAGGAGAAAGACGAGGTCACCGGCGCGCAGTCCGGCCAGCGTCTGAGACAGAGAGGGGAGGTCAGCGCCCGGCGCAAATTCGATCAGCGGCAGGCTCCACGCCTGTTTACCAATGGCATGCAGGCGTGATACCAGCTCTGCCGCTGCGGGCTCCGGGCGCGTCACCAGGATGGTCATGCTGGCGGCTGCCCCTGATAAACCTCTTTCAGGATTTCACGCGCGCCGCCGTTCAGCAGTTCATCGGCAAGTGAAATGCCCATCTGTTCCGCCTGCGCACGCGAGCCACGGCGTTCACCGCTGACCATCATCCGGCCATCCGGAGCGCCGACCATGCCGCGCAGCCAGAGATCGTCGCCTTCCAGCACCGCGAAGCTGCCAATCGGCACCTGACAGCCTCCCTCCAGACGGGTGTTCATGGCGCGCTCCGCTCTGACACAGACTTCGGTGTCGGCATGGTTCAGCGCCTGCAGCAGATCAATTAAGGTACTGTCATTGAGACGGCATTCAATGCCGACCGCGCCCTGGCCCACGGCGGGCAGAGACACCTCTGCAGGCAGCGCCTGACGAATGCGATCTTCCAGTCCCAGGCGCTTCAGCCCGGCAACGGCAAGAATAATGGCGTCATAGTCACCGGCATCCAGTTTACCGAGGCGGGTACCAACGTTGCCACGCAGTGAGCGGATAACCAGATCCGGGCGGCGTGCGCTGATCTGACACTGACGGCGCAGGCTCGACGTACCCACAATGGCACCCTGAGGCAGCGCGTCGATAGAATCATAATGATGAGAAACGAACGCATCGCGCGGATCGTCGCGCTCGCAGATGGTCACCAGGCCCAGCCCCTCGGGGAAACTGACCGGTACATCCTTCATGGAATGCACCGCCATATCGGCACGGCCTTCCAGCATCGCCAGTTCCAGCTCTTTGACAAACAGCCCTTTGCCGCCCACTTTAGCCAGCGGCGTGTCCAGGATAATGTCACCTTTGGTGACCATGGGCACCAGCTCAACGCGCAGGCCCGGATGGGCGCTCATAAGGCGTTGCTGAACATAATGTGCCTGCCACAGTGCGAGCGGACTTTGTCTTGTAGCAATTCTGAAAATTTTGTCTAACATGCTGTTAACCATTTTTATCGTTCACTGAATATCCTATCATCTCTGGGCGAATACTGTCAGTTTCAACGGATTGAAAAGGGCGGCGCACGGTTTGCGGCCCGGTTTATCAAGCCGCCGCGTTGGATCCGGTCCTGAAAACGCAGGAAGCGGGTCAGAACGTGCTAAACTGTTAAGTAGCGCAACTTTCTTTACGGTCAATCTGCCGGGTGTTAGATTGATCACGTTTCCAGCAATTATCTGCCCACTTTTTTACGCCATCAGAGGCAGAGCGGGGAAACAGGGTGCTTAAACACTGGGACAATCAGGCGAAACGTCTTGTACCTCTATATTGAGACACTGAAACAGAGACTGGATGCAATCAACCAGCTGCGCGTTGACCGTGCGCTGGCTGCCATGGGGCCCGCTTTTCAGCGTGTCTACAGTCTGCTGCCAACCTTATTACATTATCAACATCCGCAGATGCCGGGTTACCTTGAAGGTAACGTTCCACATGGCATCAGCTTTTTCACGCCTGATGAAAATCAACGCCAGCTGCTGGCCGACCTGACCGGCGATAATGACCTGCGCCATGCTGATGTGCCAAAAGGTGAAAGGCCCATCACGGCCATCTACTCCATGGGCAGTACCTCCTCTGTCGGTCAGAACAGCATCTCGGATCTCGATATCTGGGTCTGCCATCAATCCTGGCTGGATAACGAAGAGCGCCTGAATCTGCAGCGCAAATGTACGCTGCTGCAGAAGTGGTGCGTCTCTATGGGCGTGGAAGTGAGTTTCTTCCTGATTGATGAGAACCGTTTCCGTCATAACGAAAGCGGCAGTCTGGGCGGAGAAGATTGCGGCTCAACCCAGCATATTTTACTGCTGGATGAGTTTTACCGTACTGCGGTTCGCATGGCCGGTAAACGCATCCTGTGGAACATGGTGCCGGGCGAAGAAGAGCATCACTACGACGACTATGTGATGTCGCTGTACGCCAAAGGCGTCCTGACCCCGAACGAGTGGCTCGATCTGGGTGGCCTTGGTACGCTGTCGGCCGAAGAGTACTTTGGTGCCAGCCTGTGGCAGCTCTATAAAAGCATCGACTCGCCTTATAAAGCCGTTCTGAAAACGCTGCTGCTGGAAGCCTACAGCTGGGAATATCCGAATACGCAGCTGCTGGCGATGGATATTAAACAGCGTCTGCATGACGGCGAAATTATCTGTTTCGGGCTCGATCCCTACTGCATGATGCTGGAGCGGGTCACCCATTATCTGACCAGTATCGACGATCAGCCGCGTCTTGATCTGGTGCGTCGCTGCTTCTACCTGAAAGTGTGCGAAAAACTTAGTACCGACGATCATCAGCATCGCAGCGGCTGGCGCCGCGAAATTTTATCGCAGCTGGTCAAAGCCTGGGGCTGGAACGACGAGAAGATTGCCATTCTGGACAACCGTGCAGAGTGGAAAATTGAGCGGGTACGTGAAGCCCATAACGAACTGCTGGATGCGATGATGCAGAGTTATCGCAACCTGATCCGTTTTGCCCGCCGTAATAATTTAAGCGTCAGCGCCAGCCCGCAGGATATCGGCGTGCTGACCCGTAAACTCTATGCGGCCTTTGAGGCGCTGCCGGGAAAGGTCACGCTGGTTAACCCGCAGATCTCACCCGATCTCTCCGAGCCTAATCTGACCTTTATTCATGTGCCGCCCGGTCGCGCCAACCGTTCAGGCTGGTATCTCTATAACCAGGCCCCGGATATGGATTCGATCATCAGCCATCAGCCGCTGGAATATAACCGCTACCTGAACAAGCTGGTGGCGTGGGCATGGTTCAATGGTCTGCTGACCTGCAAAACCCGGCTGCATATTAAAGGCAACGAAATCTGCGATCTGGCGCGGCTGCAGGAACTGGTAAATGATGTCTCCAGCCACTTCCCGCTGCGTCTGCCTGCGCCGACGCCAAAAGCGCTCTACAGCCCGTGCGAAATCCGCCATCTCGCCATTATCGTCAACCTTGAGCACGATCCGACGGCGGCCTTCCGCAATCAGGTGGTGCACTTTGACTTCCGCAAGCTGGATGTTTTCAGCTTTGGTCAGCAGCAGCAGTGCCTGATTGGCAGTATCGATCTGCTCTATCGCAACTCCTGGAATGAGGTGCGTACGCTGCACTTCAGCGGCGAACAGGCAATGATCGAAGGGCTGAAAACCATTCTGGGCAAGATGCATCAGGATGCATCGCCGCCCGACACGGTGGAGGTTTTCTGCTACAGCCAGCATCTGCGCGGTCTGATCCGTACGCGCGTGCAGCAGCTGGTTTCAGAGTGCATTGAGCTGCGCCTTTCCAGCACACGTCAGGAGCCGGGTCGCTTCAAAGCCCTGCGTATGGCGGGCCAGACGTGGGGACTCTTCTTCGAACGCATGAGCGTCTCGGTGCAGAAACTGGAAAATGCGGTGGAATTTTACGGCGCGATCTCCAACAACAAGCTTCACGGCCTGTCGATCAAAGTCGAAACCCATCAGACGCCGCTGCCGCCGGTGGTAAACGGCTACGCCAGCGAAGGCATCATTCAGTTCTTCTTTGAGAACACGACCGACGAGCGTGGCTTCAACATCTACATCCTCGATGAAACCAATCGGGTTGAAGTCTATCATCACTGTGAAGGCAGCAAAGAGGAGCTGGTGCGAGACGTCAGCCGGTTCTACTCCTCGTCGCACGATCGCTTTACCTACGGGTCGAGCTTTATCAACTTCAACCTGCCGCAGTTCTATCAGATCGTGAATACCGGTGAGCGATTCCAGGTTATTCCGTTCCGCAGTCAGACACTGACGCAGCTCTGCACATCGCAGCCTGACAACGACAACAGCGACTATCAACCGCGCTATCAGGTGCATTGATGCTGACGGGCTGCCTGCGCTCCGCAGGTGGCCGCCTTCTTTCTGGCCTGTCACCCGGTTCACGCTATTTGCGGGGATTTCCTGTTGCTTTTCCACCTTCAACTGCGATGATAAGCATCCAGGTAAAGGACATGAAGAGCATAAAGAATGAAGAAAGTAATAAGCCTGTTGGCCATGACACTGGCAGTAATCAGCCTTACAGGTTGTGGCCTGAAAGGCCCGCTCTACTTCCCGCCGAAGGATCAGCCGAAGAAACAGCAGGCACCGACCGAACGCCAGAAAGCGGACGCCACGAAAGCCGATGTGGGCGGGCTGGTGACCGGCAATGCAGGCGTAAAAGCGAACTAATCTGATGGCTTATCCGGCGGAGCAAAAAATGCAGTTCTCCAAAATGCACGGTCTCGGCAACGATTTTATGGTTGTGGATGCCGTGACACAAAATATCTTTTTTTCGCCGGAATTGATCCGCCGGCTGGCCGACCGCCATCTGGGTATCGGTTTTGATCAGCTGCTGATTGTTGAACCGCCTTACGATCCCGATCTCGATTTCCACTACCGCATTTTCAACGCCGACGGCAGTGAAGTGGCGCAGTGCGGCAATGGTGCGCGCTGCTTTGCCCGCTTTGTTCAGCTGAAAGGGCTGACCAACAAAAGCGATATCCGTGTCAGTACGCAGAATGGCCGCATGGTCCTGTCCGTTACGCCGGATGACCAGGTGCGGGTGAACATGGGCGAGCCCAACTTTGAGCCGCAGCAGGTGCCTTTTCGCGCCAATAAAGCGGAAAACCTCTATCTGCTGCGCGTGGCAGAGCAGACTGTGATGCTGGGTGCGGTGTCGATGGGCAATCCGCACTGCGTTATTCAGGTTGAAAGTGTTAAAACCGCCCAGGTTGAGCTACTGGGGCCGGTTCTGGAGAGTCATGAACGCTTTCCGGAGCGCGTCAACGTCGGTTTTATGGAGATCCTGAATCCCGAACATATCCGCCTGCGCGTCTATGAACGCGGCGCAGGTGAAACGCAGGCGTGCGGCAGCGGTGCCTGTGCTGCCGTTGCGTGCGGCATTCAGCAGGGCATTCTGGCCCCGAAGGTCCGGGTTGATCTGCCCGGCGGCACGCTGCATATCAGCTGGAAAGGGGCCGGTCAGCCGCTCTATATGACCGGGCCTGCTACACATGTTTATGATGGGTTTATTCATCTATGAAAAATATCGAAGAGCAGGCTGACAGTTCGGTTCTGCTGGACGATCAGGCCGTCAGTGATTACCTGCGGCAGAATCCCGAATTCTTTATCCGCAATGCCCGCGAAGTCGAACAGATGACCGTGCCACATCCGGTGCGTGGCAGCGTGTCGCTGGTCGAGTGGCACATGGCACGGCAACGTAACCATATCCAGCGGCTGGAAGAAGAGATCACGCTGCTGATGGAGCAGGCCAGCGCGAACCACGAACTCTTTGACCGTCTGCTGTCGCTGGAAAGCCATCTGGCCGCGGCGGACTCTCTGCAGGATATGCTCAATCGTCTGCACCGCTGGGCGCGTGAGCTCGGTCTGGCGGGCGCAAATGTGCGGCTGTTCAGCGATAAATGGCTGCTGGGCGCGCCTTCAGATTTCTTTCAGCTGAGCCTGTCGCGCCAGGCGTTTGAGCCGCTGCGCATTCAGCGCTTCGGCAATCAGCATCACTATCTCGGCAACATTAACGGACCGGAACTGCTGCTGCTGTTGCCGCAGGCCAAAGCGATTGGATCGGTGGCGATGTCGCTGATGGGCGAAGAGGGCGATCTCGGCGTGCTGGTGTTCAGCAGCCGCGACAGCCAGCACTATCAATCGGGCATGGGCACGCTGCTGTTGCAGCATCTGTCACAGATGATGCCGGGCCTGCTGGCCCGCTGGGTTGAGCGCGCATGAGTCAGGTGCTGCAGGAGGCCATCGACGGATTTCTGCGCTACCTGAAGGTGGAACGCCAGCTCAGCCCGCTGACGCAGAGCAGCTATGCGCGACAGCTTGCCGCGCTGGTGGCCATTGCCGATGAAATGAAGCTCAGCAGCTGGACCGCGCTGGAACCGGCGCAGGTGCGCAGCATGGCGGCACGCAGCCGTCGCGCCGGACTTTCCGCCAGCAGCCTCGCGCTGCGTCTCTCCGCCCTGCGCAGTTTTCTTGACTGGCAGGTGAGCCAGGGGCTGCTTGCCGCTAACCCGGCCAAAGGGGTGATGACCCCGCGTAAAGCACGTCATCTGCCGAAGAACATCGATGTCGATGAGGTGAATCAGCTGCTGGAGATCGACCTCAGCGATCCGCTGGCCGTGCGCGATCGGGCGATGCTCGAAGTGATGTATGGCGGCGGGTTACGTCTCTCTGAGCTGGTGAACATGGATTGCCGCCACGTCGACCTCGACTCCGGCGAAGTGTGGGTGGTGGGAAAGGGCAGCAAAGAGCGTCGGGTGCCGATTGGCCGCACGGCGGTTACCTGGATCCAGCACTGGCTGCCGCTGCGCGACACCTTTGGCGGCCAGGATGATGCGCTGTTTCTTTCGACGCGCGGCAACCGCATCTCGCCCCGCAACGTACAGAAGCGTTTTGCAGAGTGGGGCATCCGGCAGGGTGTCGCCAGCCATATTCATCCGCATAAGCTGCGTCACTCTTTTGCCACGCACCTGCTGGAGTCCAGTGGCGATCTGCGCGCCGTGCAGGAGCTGCTGGGTCATGCGAACCTGTCGACAACCCAGATCTATACCCATCTCGATTTCCAGCATCTGGCATCGGTGTATGACGCTGCGCATCCCCGCGCCAAACGAGGAAAGAACGAATGAAGTTTTATCGTCCGCTGTCGGCCATTAAAGCCCTGACTTTCGACCTTGATGACACGCTTTACGATAACCATCCGGTGATCCATCGTACCGCCCTGGCGTCGCACGCCGCGCTGCAGGCGTATCATCCGGCGCTGCGTAGCTTTACGCCGCAGGATTATCAGCGGCTGCGCGACGACCTGCTGCTGCGTGAACCGGAGATCTATCACGATGTGTCGGAGTGGCGACGCCGCTCGGTCGAGCTGGCAATGCTGAATGCCGGCCTCTCTGCGGCCGACGCCACTGCCGGTGCGGCAGAGGTGATGGCGGTGTTCCACCACTGGCGCAGTCAGGTGGAGATGCCGGAAGAGACGCATCAGACCCTGAAAGCGCTGGCGGAAAAAGTGCCGCTGGTGGCGATTACTAACGGCAATGCCAGCCCGGAAAAAATGGGGATCGCAGCGTACTTCCGCTTTACCCTGCGTGCCGGACCGGACGGACGCGCCAAGCCGTGGCAGGATATGTATCAGCTTGCCGCGCAACGGCTGGCTATCGCGCCACAGCACATTCTGCACGTGGGTGATGACCTGACCACCGACGTGGCGGGCGCGCTGCGCTGTGGACTGCAGGCGTGCTGGATTAATCTGCGACAGGGCAATCTGATGCATATCCCGGATGCGCGTCTGTTACCGCATGTCGAAATTTCGCGGTTGGCATCACTCACCTCACTGCTATAATGGCTGTAAATTTATCCAGTCGTCATCTTTTTTCTGCTGTGCCGCTGCCTCTGAAGCGGCCTCTGTGTCGTCGTCTTTTCTGCATCGATACGCCCGCGGCAGACAAGCGCCACAGCGCGACGACGGCGTTTTTTCTCTGGTAAACGGTGCTTATGGACGTTTCTGAACTGCTCGATGGTTTAAATGACAATCAGCGCGCTGCCGTTGCGGCACCGCGCAGTAACCTGCTGGTGCTGGCAGGCGCGGGCAGTGGCAAAACGCGGGTGCTGGTGCATCGCATTGCCTGGCTGATGTCGGTCGAGAACTGCTCGCCTTATTCAATTATGGCGGTGACCTTTACCAACAAAGCGGCGGCGGAAATGCGTCACCGTATCGAGCAGCTGATTGGCACCAGTCAGGGCGGCATGTGGATCGGAACGTTTCACGGCCTGGCGCACCGCCTGCTGCGCGCCCACCATCTTGATGCCGGTCTGCCGCAGGATTTTCAGATCCTCGACAGCGAAGATCAGCTGCGGCTGCTCAAGCGCCTGATCAAATCGATGAACCTCGATGAGAAGCAGTGGCCTGCGCGTCAGGGCATGTGGTACATCAACGGCAAAAAAGATGAAGGCCTGCGGCCAAAGCATATCGAAAGCTACGGCAACCCGATTGAGCAGACCTGGCTGCGTATCTATCAGGCCTATCAGGAAGCGTGCGATCGCGCCGGGTTAGTGGATTTTGCCGAGCTGCTGCTGCGCGCGCACGAGCTGTGGCTTAACAAGCCGCATATTCTTAATCACTATCGCGAACGCTTTACCAACGTGCTGGTGGATGAGTTTCAGGATACCAACAACATTCAGTACGCCTGGATCCGGATGCTGGCGGGCGACAGCGGCCGGGTGATCATCGTGGGCGACGATGACCAGTCGATCTACGGCTGGCGCGGCGCGCAGGTCGAGAATATCCAGCGCTTCCTGCAGGATTTTCCGGCTGCAGAAACAATCCGGCTGGAGCAGAACTATCGCTCGACCAACAATATCCTCAAAGCTGCTAACGCCCTGATCGCCAACAACAATGGCCGTCTGGGTAAAGAGCTGTGGACCGAAGGCAGCGACGGCGAACCGATCTCTATCTATTGCGCCTTTAATGAGCTGGATGAAGCGCGTTTTGTGGTGAATCGCATCAAGGTCTGGATGGAGAACGGCGGCGCACTCAACGACTGCGCGATTCTCTATCGCAGCAACGCCCAGTCGCGTGTGCTGGAAGAGGCGCTGCTGCAGAGCAGCCTGCCGTACCGTATTTATGGCGGTATGCGCTTCTTCGAACGTCAAGAGATCAAAGATGCACTCTCCTATCTGCGCCTGATGGCGAACCGTAACGATGATGCGGCCTTTGAACGTGTGGTGAATACTCCGACGCGCGGCGTGGGCGACCGCACGCTGGATGTGGTGCGACAGACGGCCCGTGAGCGTCAGATGACGCTGTGGCAGGCCACCCGCGAACTGCTGCAAAGCCGTGCGCTGGCGGGTCGGGCCGCGTCGGCCCTGCAGCGTTTCTGTGAGCTGGTCGACTCCCTGGCCACCGAAACCGCCGAACTGCCGCTGCATGTTCAGACTGACCGGGTGATTAAAGACTCCGGCCTGTGGCTGATGTATGAGCAGGAGAAAGGCGAGAAGGGCCAGGCACGTATCGAAAACCTTGAGGAGCTGGTGACCGCGACGCGTCAGTTCAGCTATCAGGATGAAGATGAGGATCTGATGCCGCTGCAGGCCTTCTTATCCCATGCGGCGCTGGAAGCGGGCGAAGGTCAGGCCGACAAATGGCAGGATGCGGTTCAGCTGATGACCCTGCACTCGGCGAAAGGGCTGGAGTTCAGCCAGGTGTTTATCGTCGGCATGGAAGAGGGCATGTTCCCGAGCCAGATGTCGCTGGACGAAGGTGGCCGGCTGGAAGAGGAACGGCGTCTGGCCTATGTTGGCGTGACCCGGGCCATGCTCAAACTGACGCTGACCTACGCCGAAACCCGCCGGCTTTATGGTAAAGAAGTGTATCACCGGCCTTCCCGCTTTATCGGTGAGCTGCCGGAAACGTGCATCGAAGAGGTGCGTCTGCGCGCCAGCGTCAGTCGCCCGGTAAACCATCAGCGGATGGGCGCGCCGGTGACCAAAAATGACAGCGGATTCGCGCTGGGCCAGCGTGTTCATCACGCTAAATTCGGCGAAGGCACCATCATCAATCTGGAAGGCAGCGGTGAGCACAGCCGTCTGCAGGTGGCGTTTCAGGGGCAGGGAATCAAGTGGCTGGTAGCGGCCTACGCGAAGCTGGAAACGCTTTAGCGTGCGGTTGACGGCTTTTTCGTCTCAGCGTAACATGCGCCCACTATTATCATGAGAGGACAATGCCTTGGACACGCCCAGTCGATGCTGGCTCAATGACCTGTTTAGCAGGCATAACATCTAAGGCTACCTCTTTACGCGGGTAGCCTTAGCGGTTATCAGCGACCTCCCTTTTTGATTCCGTCGCACGAGTCAGCACTGATTTACCTTTGAAACTCTGTTTCCGTGTTCAGGTTGCCGATTCCTGTTAAGGAACGGCGGACAGCCTTGTCCCATTTAGTCTGCAATGGGGAGTATTGCTATGCTGAGCGCATTTAAACTGGATCGCAGCCGCCTGACGCGACTGGAACTGGAAGACGAAAACGACAAACTGGCCACGTCGGTCTGGGTCGATCTGATCGAACCCGAAGAAGGCGAACGCGACCGGGTGCAGTCCGAGCTGGGTCAGAGCCTGGCGACACGACCTGAACTGGAAGATATCGAGGCCTCGGCGCGTTTCTTCGAAGATGAAGATGGTCTGCATATCCACTCCTTCTTCTTCTATGAAGATGCTGACGATCACGCCGGTAACTCCACCGTGGCATTCACCATCCGTGAAGATCGACTCTATACGCTGCGCGAACGTGAACTGCCCGCGTTTCGTCTTTACCGCATGCGCGCCCGTAATCAGACCCTGATTGATGGCAATGCCTTTGAGCTGCTGCTCGACCTGTTTGAAACCAAAATCGAGCAGCTGGCGGATGAGATCGAGAACATCTATAGCGCGCTGGAGAAACTCAGCCGGGTGATCATGGAAGGCCAGCAGGGCGAAGAGTACGATCAGGCGCTGTCGCGGCTGGCTGAACTGGAAGATATCGGCTGGAAGGTCCGTCTCTGCCTGATGGATACCCAGCGCGCCCTGAACTTCCTGGTGCGTAAAGCGCGGTTGCCGGGTAACCAGCTGGAGCAGGCGCGGGAAATCCTGCGCGACATTGAATCGCTGCTGCCGCATAACGAATCGCTGTTCCAGAAGGTCAACTTCCTGATGCAGGCGGCGATGGGCTTTATCAACATTGAGCAGAACCGCATCATCAAGATCTTCTCAGTGGTTTCCGTGGTCTTCCTGCCGCCAACTCTGGTGGCCTCCAGCTACGGGATGAACTTTGAGTTTATGCCGGAACTGAAGTGGAGCTTTGGCTATCCCGGTGCGATTGGCCTGATGATTCTGGCCGGACTTGCGCCCTATCTCTACTTTAAGCGTAAAAACTGGCTATAAAACAGGAATGGGCCATCTGAGATGGCCCATTTTACTGGCTCCTGTCCCCATTTCTGCGTAATCTCACCCTTCTGTTTTTACAAATAATTAACTTCTTATGGATGCTCTGTCGTTGCCTGTGCAGTGGACGCTGCTGCTGCTGATCTCAGTGCTGCTCGGCGCAGTGCTGCACGTTTTCCATGTGCCCGCCGCGCTGCTGCTGGGGCCGATGATTGTCGGTGTCGTGATGGGGCTGTCGGGTGCCACGCTGCGGATTGATAAACGGCTGTTTCTGCTGGCTCAGGCCGTGCTGGGCTGCATGATTGCCCAGAGCCTGTCGCCGTCGATCCTGACACCGCTGATTCAGGAGTGGCCGATTATATTGATGGTGCTGCTGCTGACGCTGGCGGCCAGCGGCCTGTCGGGCTTTCTGCTGGTGCGCTTCAGTCATCTGCCCGGCCCGACCGGTGCCTGGGGATCGTCGCCGGGCGGCGCGTCGGCAATGGTGGCGATGGCGGGTGACTTCGGCGCGGACGTGCGGCTGGTGGCGTTTATGCAGTATCTGCGGGTACTGTTTGTTGCGTCAGCGGCGGCGCTGGTGGCGCGCATCGGGCTGGGCGATCAGGCGCACAGCATCTCGTTAGTCTGGTTCCCCGCCCTGAATCACGGCTTTGCGCTGACTCTGGTGGTGATGCTGACGGGCGCGTGGCTGGGTACCCGTCTGCGCATTCCGTCTGGCGCACTGCTGCTGCCTGCGCTGGCTGGCGCGCTGCTCAACGGCAGCCATCTTGTGGCGCTGCAGGTGCCGGAATGGCTGCTGGCGGTAGCCTATGCGCTGATTGGCTGGAGCGTGGGGCTGCGGTTTACCCGGCCGATTTTCCTGCTGGCACTGCGCACGCTGCCGCAGATGCTGGCCTCGATCTTCGGACTGATGCTGTTGTGTGGCGGGCTGGCCTGGATGCTGACGCAGATGCTGGATATCGATCTGATGACGGCCTATCTCGCCACCAGCCCGGGCGGACTGGACACGGTGGCGATTATTGCAGCGGGCACCCAGGTCAATATGGCGTTTGTGATGGCGTTACAGACGCTGCGTCTCTTTACCATCCTGCTGACCGGACCGGCGTTAGCCCGCTTTATTTCACGCTATGCGCGCACGGGAACGGAGTGAAAACGCCACCGCGTCGCAGATAAACACCAGCAGCGCCAGCCAGATAAAGCCGAAGGTGACCATCTTATCCGGGGTGATCGTTTCACCGTAAAACGCGACGGCCAGAATAAACATCAGCGTCGGACCGAGATACTGAAAGAAGCCGACGGTCGAGAGCCGCAGCCGGGTACAGGCTGCGGCAAACAGCATCAGCGGAATCGTGGTCACGACGCCTGCGGCAATCAGCATCAGGTTGAGACTGAGCGGGTTGGCCGAAAGATGACTGGTGCTGCTGTCGGCAAAGCCAAACAGATAAAGCGCCGCCAGCGGAAACAGCCACAGGGTTTCAATCAGCATGCCGCTCTGCGCATCGACCTGAATCTTCTTCCGCATCAGCCCATATACAGCAAAACTCAGCGCCAGACCGAGCGCAATGATCGGCAGCGAGCCAAACTGCCACAGCTGCACCAGCACGCCGACCGCCGCCAGCAGGACCGCCAGCCATTGCAGACGACGAAAACGCTCGCGCAGGAACAGCATGCCGAACACGACATTGATTAATGGGTTAATAAAGTAGCCCAGGCTGGCTTCCAGCATGTGCTGATTGTTAACCGCCCAGATAAACAGCAGCCAGTTGCCACCAATCGTCAGCGCGGTAATCGCCAGCAGCAGCACTTTTTTGGGTTGCCGCATGACTGAACGCACGACCGGCCAGCTGCGGCTGGCGGTAATCAGCAGCAGCATAAAAAGTGCAGACCAGATTACCCGGTGTGTCATGATCTCCGTCGCCGGAACCTGTTTAACCAGTTTGAAATAGGCGGGCGCGATGCCCCAGATAAAGTAAGCACCCAGGGCAAAACCGATACCCTGGCGGGTCTGTTGCGTATCCATGTGAAATCCAGAAGTGATTAGCCGATCAGATAGGTGGCGGTAGCGGTGGCGATATAGTCGCCCTGCTGATTGTGCAGTTCCACGCGCGCCACGGCGACTTTGTTACCGGCACGCAGCAGCGTGCTGGTGGCGGTAAAACGCTCGCCGCGTCCGGGCCGCAGATAGTCGACGCGCATGTCGATGGTGCCCATGCGCGACAGCCGGTGGCGCAGATCCGCTTCGCTGATGCTCTCATGACGGGTTAAGGCATTGCTGACGCAGACCATGCCCGCCGCCACGTCCAGGACGGCAGCAATGACGCCGCCGTGCAGAATCTGCTGCACCTGGTTGCCCACCAGCATGCTTTTGTTATTGAAGCTGATCTCAGCGTAGTCGGCGTCAAGGCGCATCAGCTCCAGGCCCAGCGCCTGATTAAACGGCATGTGATAAACGAAAATTTCGCCGACCAGCTGGCGAGCGTCCTGCGGTGTCAGCACGGGTGATGACATGATGAGATGTCCTGAAAAAATCGGGCCAGAGGGGCGCGGAACGTTAATGAGTTGTGTATTCTATGCCGCCTGCGAAGGGGTTTCCAGTTTAAGAAATCAGCACTCATGCTCACTGCCATTTGCGTGTAGAATGGCCTCCTTTTTACGACACCCTTTCAGTTGTTTTGATACGCAGCGCCTACCGGAGAAATTTATGCGTAAGCATCGCGCCTTGCTGGCGGCAATGTTGATCGTCCCTGCGCTGGCGCAGGCGGATGAAGCCCAGATTAAAGAGGTTCATGACGCGCCAGAGGTTCAGGGAAGCATCATTGCTAACCTGCTGGAGAAGCACGATAACCCGTTTGTTCTCTATCCCTATGAGAACAACTATCTGCTTTACACCTACACCAGCGACATAAACAAAGAGGCGATCTCCTCCTATAACTGGGGGAAAAATGCCCGCAAAGATGAAGTGAAATTCCAGCTCAGCCTGGCGTTTCCACTGTGGCGCGGTATTCTGGGCGACAACTCAGTGCTGGCGGCGTCCTACACCCAGCGCTCGTGGTGGCAGCTGTCGAATCGCGGTGAGTCATCGCCTTTCCGTGAAACCAACTATGAGCCGCAGATTTTCCTTGGCTGGGCCACGGACTATTCGCTGGCAGGCTGGACGCTGCGCGATGTGGAAGTGGGTCTTAATCATGAATCCAACGGACGCAGCGACCCGACCTCACGAAGCTGGAACCGCGTCTATGCGCGTCTGATGGCCGAGAACGGGAACGTTCTGGCGGAGATCAAGCCCTGGTATCGTATCCCTGATGGGGCCAACAACGATGACAATCCCGATATCACCAAATATATGGGCTACTACCGCGCCCGTCTGGGCTATAAACTGGGCGACAACATCTTCAGCGTAGAGGGCAACTATAACTGGAACAGCGGTTATGGCGGCGCCACTCTGGGCTGGAGCTATCCGATAACTGAGCATGTTCGCTTCTATACTCAGGTATTCAGCGGCTACGGTGAATCACTGATCGATTACAACCATCGCCAGACGCGTCTGGGTATGGGTGTAACGCTCAACGACTTGTTCTAATCCCTAACGTAAGACAGGAATCGCGTGGCAACCTCGGCAGTTCTCAATCAGGAAGCGCTGGCGCAGCAGGTATTACATGATACCTTCGGCTACCAGCAGTTTCGTCCCGGTCAGCAGACGATCATCAATGAGGCGCTGAACGGGCGCGATTGTCTGGTGGTTATGCCCACCGGCGGCGGTAAATCGCTCTGTTATCAGATCCCGGCGCTGGTGCGCGAGGGGCTGACGCTGGTGGTTTCCCCGCTGATCTCGCTGATGAAAGATCAGGTCGATCAGCTACTGGCGAATGGCGTGGCAGCCGCCTGTCTCAACTCGACCATGACGCGCGAGCAGCAGCAGGCCGTGATGGCAGACTGCCGCACGGGGCGGGTGAAACTGCTCTATATCGCCCCTGAACGCCTGATGATGGATAACTTCCTGGAGAATCTGGCGCACTGGCAACCCGCAATGCTGGCGGTGGATGAAGCGCACTGCATTTCGCAGTGGGGCCACGATTTCCGACCGGAATATGGTGCGCTCGGCAGGCTGCGTCAGCACTTCCCGGCGTTACCGGTGATGGCGCTGACTGCCACGGCGGATGAAACCACCCGTAACGACATCGTTAACCTGCTGCACATGCAGGATCCGCTGATCCAGATCAGCAGTTTTGACCGTCCCAATATCCGCTATACGCTGGTAGAGAAGTTCAAGCCCACCGATCAGCTGCTGCGCTACGTGCAGGATCAGCGTGGCAAATGCGGCATTATCTACTGCAACAGCCGGGCGAAGGTGGAAGACACGGCCGCGCGTCTGCAAAGCCGGGGATTCAGTGTCGGCGCATACCATGCCGGAATCGACAGCGAACAGCGCAGCCGGGTGCAGGAAGCGTTTCAGCGTGACGATCTGCAAATCGTGGTGGCGACGGTCGCCTTTGGGATGGGCATCAACAAGCCCAATGTCCGTTTTGTGGTGCACTTCGACATCCCACGCAACATCGAGTCCTATTATCAGGAAACCGGGCGCGCCGGGCGTGATGGCCTGCCTGCAGAAGCGATGATGCTCTACGATCCGGCGGATATGGCCTGGCTGCGTAAATGTCTGGAGGAGAAAGTACCCGGACCGCTGCAGGATATTGAACGCCACAAGCTGAATGCCATGGGCGCGTTCGCTGAGGCGCAGACCTGTCGTCGTCTGGTGCTGCTGAACTATTTCGGCGAGGGTCGCCAGCAGCCGTGCGACAACTGCGATATCTGTCTCGATCCGCCTAAGCGTTATGACGGTCTGGTCGAGGCGCAGAAAGCGCTTTCCGGCATCTATCGCGTCGGGCAACGCTTCGGCATGGGCTACATCGTGGAAGTGCTGCGCGGATCGAACAACCAGCGTATCCGCGAACAGGGCCACGACAAGCTGCCGGTTTACGGACTGGGTAAAGATCAGAGCCACGAACACTGGGTCAGCGTGCTGCGTCAGCTTATCCATCTGGGGCTGGTAACGCAGAACATCGCCATGCATTCCGCGCTGCAGCTCACCGAGGCGGCGCGTCCGGTGTTGCGGGGCGAAGTGCCGCTGATGCTGGCGGTGCCGCGTCTGATTACCGCGAAAAGCAAAAGCAGCAGTCCTGCGAAGTTTCACGGTGGCAACTATGACCGTAAACTGTTCGCCAAGCTGCGTAAGCTGCGTAAAGCGATTGCAGATGAAGAGAACATTCCGCCTTATGTGGTGTTCAACGACGCCACGCTGATAGAGATGGCAGAACAGATGCCGGTCAGCGCCTCAGAAATGCTGAGCGTGAACGGCGTCGGGCATCGCAAACTGGAGCGCTTTGGCAAACCTTTCCTGGTGATGATCAAAGAGCATCTCGATGAAGAGTAAAGGACACTGATTATGCTGATGTTATTTGCAACGGTCGCACTGGTGCATCTGGTGGCGCTGATGAGCCCCGGCCCCGACTTCTTTTTCGTTTCGCAAACCGCCGCCAGCCGCTCCCGCAAAGAGGCGATGATGGGGGTGCTGGGCATCACGCTGGGGATTGTGGTCTGGGCAGGTGTGGCGCTGATGGGCCTTCATCTGATCCTGGAAAAAATGGCGTGGCTGCACCAGATCATCATGGTCGGTGGCGGACTTTATCTGCTGTGGATGGGCTGGCAACTGATGTGCTCAGCCCGCCAGCGTCATAAACAGCCGCAGCAGGATGAGCCAGTGGTTGAACTGCCAAAACGCGGCATGAGTTTCCTCAAGGGGCTGCTGACCAATCTGTCAAACCCGAAGGCCATCATCTATTTCGGCAGCGTCTTCTCGCTGTTTGTCGGCGATGATGTCGGTGCGGCGGAGCGCTGGGGCCTGTTTCTGCTGATTATTGGTGAAACCTTTGCCTGGTTTGCGCTGGTGGCAGCTATTTTTGCGCTGCCGTGGATGCGCGCGAAGTATCAGCGTCTGGCGAAATGGGTCGATGGCATGGCCGGTGTGCTGTTTGCCGGTTTCGGCATCCACCTTATTATCTCGCGTTAAGCCCGGATTCAGTCTGTTCTGCCGGAACGCGCATGGTGCGACCGGCAGACGTTCCACCCTTTGCCATCTCTTTTTGATTTACCCTCCGCGATTCTGTTCTTTCTCTCTCTGCCGCCGCCGCAGATAAATCGTCACCCTTTGTTAAACAGTGAAACGCTGGCCTCCGGTAGGGTGGCGTGGAAGGCCTGTTGTGAAGAGGAGAACCGGAATCAAACGCCTGTTACTGCTGCTCATCGCGGCCGCGCTCAGCGCCTGTGCTTCGCCGGAATTGATTTCTCCACCGGCAGCGGCACCACCTGGAAGAGACGAGGTGTCGGCGATCCTGGCGCAGGCACCGCCGCTGTCAGCGCCGCAGGGCGAGAGAATCGCGCAGATCTCTGCCGCCTTTCTCGGAACGCCCTATCAGGCGCATACGCTTAAGGGGGCGCCGGACATCCCCGAAACGCTGGTGGCGAATTTTCACGGCGTGGATTGCTTCACGCTGCTGGATTACGTTCAGGCACTGAGCGTCAGCCGCGACCGCGCCAGCTTTGAAGCGAACCTGATCCGCACCCGCTACGCGGGCGGCGAGGTTCGTTACCTGAACCGCCGCCACTTCTTCTCTGACTGGTTCGCGCAAAATCCGCGCAATGCCGATGATGTGACACGCAGCCTCAGCCCGGAAACGGTGACGATCGTGAAGCGGCTGAATCGTGAAACACGCGGAAAACCGCAGGTGCCCGGTCTCGGCGTGATCTCCCGCCGCATTACCTATCTGCCCGCTAAAGCAATTACGCCCCAGGTGCTGGCGCAGATCCGCACCGGCGATTATGTCGGCGTCTACGCCACCGCGCCGGCGCTGGATGTCACCCATGCCGGCATCGCCGTGCGCCATGATGGCCGGTTATGGTTCAGAAACGCCTCTTCGCTGGCCACGACGCGTAAAGTGGTCGACGTGCCTTTCCGGGAATATATGCGGTCTAAGCCGGGGATGATTGTCCTGCGTGCGCTATCGGTCAGTGCGCCTTAACGGCGAGGCAGGAAGGGGGGAAAAGAGGCGCCGACCGGAGCGGGTCGGCGCGCAGGACTCAGGCGATCTTTCTGGCACTGGCGAGCAGGGCGCCCACCGCCATAAACAGCCCGCCAAAAATGCGGTTCATCAGCTTCATCTGTTTTGGCCCTTTAATCCAGCCGGCAATGCGCGTTGCCAGCGTGGCATAGCCAATCATGACGATGATATCCACCACCACGGTCGTGACACCCAGTACCAGATACTGCATAAAGAGCGGCTGATGCGGCTGGATAAACTGCGGAAACAGCGCGGCAAGAAAGACGATGCTTTTCGGGTTGGTCAGATTAACCAGCACGGCGCGTTTGAACAGACGACGACGCGGCATCGCTCTGGCGACGGCATCCAGATCGATCCCGCCTGCGGAGCGCCACTGTTGAATACCCAGCCAGACCAGATAGGCCGCACCGGCCCATTTCAGGATTTCAAACGCCAGCAGCGACTGAGAAAAGAGGGCGCCCAGGCCGATACCCACCAGCACGATATGCAGCGCCAGTCCGACCTGCAAACCCGAGATCGACGCCACTGTGCCGCGGTAGCCATGGCTGATACCGGTACTCATGGTGTTAATGGCACCGGAGCCCGGCGACAGGCTGAGAATGGTTGTGGTAAGCAGATAGGTCAGCCACCATTCGATGGTCATGGATCAGGCTCTCTTTAGTCACGGAATTGTGACACAATACGCCAGAATTAAGCGCGGCGCTACGGCCTGCGCAGAGCATTCAGGACGCGGTATCCGCTCAACAGGAGGGCGAATGGATCAACATAAAGCCAGCTGGCTGAGACGGGAAAAAGCCTTTGCGGCCTTTGCCACCGGGCCGCTGCTCGACTTCTGGCACCGCCGTGAAGAGTGTGAATTCACCGGCGTCGGCAATCTGACGCTGCGCTATGTGCGTTTCACATCACCGCAACATCAGCGTGTGATCCTGATTGTGCCAGGCCGCATCGAGAGCTACATCAAATACCCTGAACTGGCCTACGATCTGTTCCACTGCGGGTTTGACGTGATCATCCTGGATCATCGCGGTCAGGGACGATCCGATCGTCTGCTGGAAGATTCCCATCGCGGCCATGTGGCGGAATTTACCCACTACGTCGACGATCTGGAAACGCTCTATCTGAAAGAGATCGTCAGCGGTCACTACCAGCAGCGTTATGCGCTGGCGCACTCAATGGGGGGAGCCATCTTAACGCTGTTTCTGGCGCGTCAGCCGCAGGCGTTTCATGCGGCGGTGCTGGTGGCGCCGATGTTTGGTATTGCGCTGCCGTTACCCTCTTTTCTGGCTCACCGGATTCTGGACTGGGCGGAAAAGCGACCGGCCGTGCGCGATGGCTATGCGCTGGGGACCGGACGCTGGCGCGCCCATCCGTTTGGTATTAACCGGCTGACTCACAGTGCCGAGCGTTACCGGCGCAATCTGCGTTTTTATGCGGACGATCCGGCTATTCGCGTGGGCGGACCCACCTACCATTGGGTACGTGAAGGCATCCATGCAGGCCGCAATATCCTCAGTCAGGTTGATAAGATCACCACGCCACTGCTGCTGCTGCAGGCCAGCGACGATCGGGTGGTCGATAACCGCTCGCAGGATCTTTTCTGTGCCGCAATGGCCGCGGCGGGTCACCCGTGTGCAGGCAATACGCCACGGGTCATCGACGGTGCGCGTCACGAGATCCTGTTTGAAAAAGATGAAATGCGTGCCGAAGCACTCAATGCAGTGGTCGACTTTTTTTCATCGCATCACTGACGTTATTTATCCGACCGGTAACACCGGCTGAACCAGTTATCCGAGGTTTTCATGTATCACATCGTTGCATCCGATCTGGATGGCACGCTGCTCTCCCCCGAACATCGCCTGACCCCTTTTGCGCGCGAAACGCTGCAGCAGCTGGTCGCGAAAGAGATTCATTTTATTTTCGCCACCGGTCGTCACCATATTGATGTGGGCCAGATGCGCGACAGCCTGGCAATTCCGGCCTATATGATCACCTCAAACGGTGCGCGCGTGCATAACGCCCGCGGTGAGCTGGTGTTCAGCCACAATCTGGACGAAGATATCGCCAGCGATCTGTTCGGCCTGCAATATCATCACAGCGATATCCTGACGCATGTTTACCGCGACGATGAGTGGTTTGTCAGCCGTTCCAGCCCGGCTGAGCAGGACTATTTCCGCGAGTCGGTGTTTAACTATCAGGTCTATGAGCCGGGTCTGCTGCCGACCGATAACATCAGCAAGGTCTTTTTCACCTGCGAAAATCCTGAGCATCTCATCCCGATGGAGCAGGCTATTGAGGCGCGCTGGGGGGATCGGGTGAATGTCAGCTTTTCGCTGCCGACCTGTCTGGAAGTGATGGCGGGCGGCGTGTCCAAGGGCCATGCGCTGGAAGCGGTCGCGAAACAGCTGGGCCACTCGCTGGAAAATTGCATCGCCTTTGGCGATGGCATGAATGACGTGGAGATGCTGAGCATGGCCGGAAAGGGCTATATCATGCAGAACGCGCATCAGCGGCTGAAAGATACCTTGCCAGAGCTGGATGTGATTGGTTCCAATGCCGATGATGCGGTGCCGCAGCTGCTGCGCACGCTTTATCTGGCTTAAGCATTCAGCATAAAAAAGGGCCGGTTATCCGGCCCTTTTTTTATTGCCTTCAGGCAAGGTTCTTTTTGTGCCTGTTTTCACTGACCATGGTCAGCAGCAGCAGAATCACCGCCAGCACACAGCCGGCAATCATCACGATGAAGCCACCGTCCCAGCCGAAGTAATCAACGGTATAACCGACAATGGCGCTGGCGGCGACAGAGCCCCCGAGGTAGCCGAACAGGCCGGTGAAGCCCGCCGCCGTCCCCGCCGCTTTTTTCGGCGCCAGCTCCAGCGCGTGCAGACCAATCAGCATCACCGGACCGTAGATCAGGAAGCCAATCACGATCATGCAGGTCATATCGACCCCAGGATTGCCCGCCGGATTGAGCCAGTAGACCACGGTTGCGATGGTGACCAGCGTCATAAAGAAGACGCCGGTCGCACCACGGTTGCCGCGGAAGACTTTGTCCGACATCCAGCCGCACAGCAGCGTCCCCGGAATTCCCGCATATTCATACAGGAAGTAAGCCCAGGAAGACTTATCCAGCGTAAAGTGTTTCACTTCGCGCAGGTAGGTCGGCGACCAGTCGAGGATGCCGTAACGCAGCAGATAGACAAACACGTTGGCCAGCGCGATGTACCACAGCAGCTTATTTGGCAGCACATATTTCATGAAAATCTGCTTTGCCGTCAGCTCCTCTTCATGGCTGGCATCATAGTCTGGTGGATAGTCGTTTTTGTACGCTTCAATCGGGGGCAGACCGCAGGACTGGGGCGTATCACGCATCAGCGCAAAGGCCAGAATCGCAATGGCAATGGCACCGAAGGCGGGCATATAGAGTGCCGCCTTCCAGTCATTGAACCACGCCATCCCGAGCAGGAACAGCAGCGGTGGAATACCGCCACCCACGTTATGCGCACAGTTCCAGACCGAGACAATTCCGCCGCGCTCCTTTTGTGACCACCAGTGCACCATGGTGCGTCCGCAGGGCGGCCAGCCCATGCCCTGGAACCAGCCGCAGATAAACAGCAGCACGAACATCACCATGATGCTGGAGGTCGCCCAGGGAACGAACCCCATAATCAGCATGACCGTGGCGGCCAGAATCAGCCCGGCAGGTAAAAAGACGCGCGGGTTGGAGCGGTCAGAAACGGATCCCATGATGAACTTAGAAAAGCCGTAGGCAATAGAAATGCCCGACAAGGCAAAGCCCAGGTCACCGCGTGAAAAACCCTGTTCGACCAGATAGGGCATGGCGAGGGCAAAGTTTTTTCTGACCAGATAGTAGGCCGCATAACCAAAAAAGATCCCGATGAAAATTTGCCAGCGCAGACGGCGGTAGAGAGGATCAATACGATCCTCTGCCACCTGCGGCTGGCGTGGTGCAGGTTTAAAAATACTCAGCATTAGTGAGGCCCTCCAGGGCACATTATGGTTTTAATTCCCAGCAGGTTGGGGCAGGACGTGGACAGAACAAAATGGACAAAAGATGTTCCATTTCGCGCAAAGAATAGTGTTAGTTGCCTGATGTTACTGTGATGAATGGCACATTTGTTACAGTTTTATTACAGTTGAGAGCGAAAGTAATCACGGGATGGATTATTTCGCGCATTTTGTCTGGCTGAACACCTCTTCCGCCGACAGTTATGTCAGGACGTGTAAATAACCACCAAAACGGGATTTCTGATTGCGGTTTTTTTAGCCGCATGTCAACCAGATTTTGCAGCCTCGGGGCGGCACATTGTTTACACTGGCGGCCTGTTAATTTCGGGACTGTTACCGTGTTCTTACTGATTGTTACCACTATTCTGTGGGCCTTCTCGTTCAGCCTGATTGGGGAATACCTCGCCGGTCAGGTGGACAGCTGGTTCTCTGTGCTGATGCGGCTGGCGCTGGCTGCGCTGGTGTTTTTACCCTTTCTGCGCTGGCGCGGCTATCGTCCATCAACGCTGCTGCTTTACATGCTGGTGGGAATGCTGCAGCTGGGTGTGATGTACCTGCTGAGTTTCGAAGCCTATCTCTATCTCAGCGTGTCGGAGTTCCTGTTATTTACGGTGATGACGCCGCTCTATGTGACGCTGATCTATGACCTGATCAGCCGTCGTCGCCTGCGCATCGGCTACATTTTCAGTGCGCTGCTGGCGGTGGCCGGGGCGGCGATTATCCGTTATGACAAAGTCAGCGATCATTTCTGGTTAGGTCTGCTGCTCGTGCAGCTCGCTAACATCTGCTTCGCGGCGGGAATGGTAGGGTATAAGCGTCTGCAGGAGACGCGTCCCATGCCACAGCACACCGCCTTCTCCTGGTTTTATCTGGGCGCCGTCGCGATCGCGGTGGTCGCCTGGTCCGCCTGGGGTAATCCGCAGAAACTGCCAACCACTTCACTGCAGTGGGGGATTCTGGTCTGGCTGGGAGTGGCTGCGTCCGGTCTTGGCTATTTTATGTGGAACTACGGGGCAACGCAGGTCGATGCCGGCACGCTGGGCATCATGAACAACATGCACGTTCCCGCCGGACTGCTGGTCAATCTGGCTATCTGGCAGGAGAAACCGCACTGGCCGAGCTTTATTGCGGGCGCACTGGTGATCGTCGCCTCGCTGTGGGTGCACAGGCGCTGGGTGGTCGGTCGGAGTGATCGTACATAAGCGGAAAGGAGCGCGCCGAAACAGAGGATAAGCCGGCGTTGAAAGCGGCAACTGAAGCGGACAGCGGCCCCGGCTGGCGCGTCTGATCACGACGGCATCTCATCTTCCACTGAATCGGCCGGGCCAGAGGGCGTCAGGCCGTACAGCCCGGAGGCGGGTTTTCTTTGCGATCAGAGTCCGGTCTCCGACCACGCAGTAAACCCGCGTGAACGGCAACAGGCCTTAAGCTGGCTTGCCTTTCACCGGGCGCTGAATCATTGCCAGCCCTTTCAGGAAGTTACGCAGAATCTGGTCGCCACACTCGCGATAGTTTTTATGGTCAGGCTTGCGGAAAATCGCGCCCACTTCCGCCTGCGAAACCGTAAAGTTCGCCCGCTTCAGCACTTCAGGAATGTCGGTCGTTTTCAGGTCGAAAGCGATACGCAGCTTCTTCATGAAGATGTTGTTGGTCATTTTACGCTCAATAGAGGGCGCAGGGGCATCTTCACTTTTACCACGACGATAGAAAATCAGGCCATTCAGGAAATAGCCCATCAGCACGTCGGGGCAGGGGCGAAACGCAGCGTCATCCTCTTTTTTCAGCCATGCCTGAATATCTGTCTGCGGCACGTCACACTCTGCCAGCGCAAAAATCTCCACCATTTTCGCATCGCTCAGGTTAAGCATGTAGCGCACGCTGCGCAGAATATCGTTGTTAGTCATGGTGAGATCTTCTCATGGTCGGTCAACAGGCTGCGCATTATAGGGGATTTTGCCCGCGTTCGCGCAGGTTTGTGCCGATCCGGTTAACGCTGCAACACGGCACCCGGTCGCGCGGCATCGCGTACAAAAGGCAGATGCTCACAGGCGTGCTGGCGGGCAAAGCGGATGAACGCTTCCAGCACCGGCTGACGCTGTTCGCCGTCGCGCACGGCGGCATAAAGGCGGCTCCAGAGGCCATCGCCCAGCGTCCGGGTCACGACCAGCCCCTGTTTTTCAAAGCTCTCGACCACCCAGTGCGGCAGTGCGGCAATGCCCATACGTGCGGAAACCATCTGAATCATCAGCAGCGTGTTATCCACATTTTTCAGCGCCGGGCTGACCCCGGCGGGCTGCAGGAAGTGGCGCCAGATATCCAGACGCTGACGCTGCACCGGATAGATCATCAGCACTTCATCGGCCAGATCTTCCGGCGAGATATGCTCCACCTGCGCCAGTGGATGGTCTGTTGCCAGCACCAGCCGTACCTCAAAATCAAACATCGGCGAGTAGAACAGACCTGAGCGCGCCAGAATATCGGAGGTCAGTACCACATCCAGCTCGCCCTGTTGCAGCGCGGGCTGAGGATCAAAGGTGACGCCTGATTTGAAATCCATCACCACCTGCGGCCAGCTCTGACGGAATTTATCCAGCGCGGGGGTCAGCCACTGAATACAGCTGTGGCACTCAATGGCAACCCGCAGCGTGGTCTGATGCGGCTCATCGCAGGCCTGCAGTGCCTGCTGGATCTGCGGCAGTACCTGCTCCGCCAGCTGCAGCAGAATATCGCCCTGCGGGGTAAAACGCAGTGGCTGACTCTTACGCACAAACAGGCGGAATCCCAGACGCTGTTCCAGATCGCTGAACTGATGAGACAACGCCGACTGGGTCTGATGAAGCTGGGCCGCTGCCGCAGCCAGTGATCCCGTATTGCGCAGAGCCTGAAGCGTCCGCAGGTGCTTGAGTTCGATCATGAGTGTCCTTCACATCGAAAATGAACATGTTGCGCTTGAGCTACATACAGTACCCGCAGATTATAGCAGTGTAAACATCTGGACGGCTAAACATCACTGACTTCCGGTTGACCTAACCTGACCCTTTATCTGGAGACTGGTACATGACTATCCTCAATCATACCCTCGGTTTTCCCCGCATTGGCCTGCATCGTGAACTGAAAAAAGCACTGGAGCGTTACTGGGCGGGCGACAGCACGCAGGAGGCGCTTCTGGCGACGGGGCGCGAGCTGCGTGCACGTCACTGGCAGCAACAGAAAGAAGCTGGCGTGGATCTGCTGCCGGTGGGGGATTTTGCCTGGTATGATCACGTGCTGAGCACCAGCCTGATGCTGGGCAATGTGCCTGAACGCCATCAGAACCCATCAGGCACGATTGACCTCGACACGCTGTTCCGCCTGGGCCGGGGGCGCGCCCCCTCCGGTGAACCCGCAGCGGCGGCCGAAATGACCAAATGGTTTAACACCAACTATCACTATATGGTGCCGGAATTCAGCCGGGGTCAGACCTTTACACTGAGCTGGACGCAGCTGCTGGATGAGGTAGATGAGGCGCTGGCGCTGGGGCATAACATCAAGCCGGTGCTGCTGGGCCCGGTGACCTATCTGTGGCTGGGCAAGGTCAAAGGTGAGCCGTTTGAGCGTCTGTCGCTGCTGACGGCGATCCTGCCCGTTTATCAGCAGGTGCTGGCGGAACTGGCAAAACGGGGTATTGAGTGGGTCCAGATTGATGAACCCGCGCTGGCCCTTGAGCTGCCGCAGGCGTGGCGCGACGCTTTTCAACCGGCTTATGAGGCCCTGCAGGACCACTGCAGACTCCTGCTGACCACCTATTTTGACAGCATCGGCCAGAATCTTGAGGTGATCCGTACGCTGCCGGTGCAGGGGCTGCATGTTGATCTGGTTCATGGCAATGATGATATTGAGCAACTGCATCAGCATTTGCCTGCCAGCTGGCTGCTGTCGCTTGGCGTGATCAACGGACGCAACGTCTGGCGCACCGATCTGAGTCGCTGGTTTGATCGCCTGCAACCGCTGGCCGGCCGGCGTCCGTTGCTCTGGATCGGCTCCTCCTGCTCTCTGCTGCACAGCCCGATTGACCTGAACACGGAAACGCATCTGGATGAGGAGGTCAGAAGCTGGCTGGCCTTTGCGCTGCAGAAGTGTGCTGAGCTGTCGCTGCTGAGTCAGGCGCTGAACCGCAACGATGCGGCGTCACTGGACGCCTGGAGCGCGCCGGTTCGCGCCCGGGCGCACTCCCGTCGTGTGCATAATGCAGCGGTGGCGCAGCGCCTGCAGGCCATTACCCCAGAGCAGAGCGCACGCCAGAGCGTCTGGCCGGTGCGAAGCCGCCTGCAGCATCAGCGACTGGCCCTGCCTGCCTGGCCTACGACGACCATCGGCTCTTTCCCTCAGACCACGGAGATTCGCAGCCTGCGCCTCGACTTTAAGCAGGGGCGTCTCGACAGCAGTCATTATCGCACCGGCATCGCGGAGCATATCAGGCAGGCAATCCGCGAACAGGAGCAGCTGGGGCTGGATGTGCTGGTGCACGGTGAAGCGGAACGTAACGATATGGTGGAGTATTTTGGCGAGCATCTGGAGGGCTTTGCCTTTACCCGTAATGGCTGGGTGCAGAGCTACGGTTCGCGCTGTGTAAAACCGCCTGTCATTATCGGCGATGTCAGTCGCCCGGAGCCGATCACCGTTGAATGGGCCCGCTATGCGCAGTCGCTGACCGACAAACCGGTTAAAGGCATGCTGACCGGTCCGGTCACAATCCTCTGCTGGTCATTCCCGCGTGAAGATGTGCCACGGGAAACCCTCGCGAAACAGATCGCGCTGGCGTTGCGGGATGAAGTGGCGGATCTGCAGGATGCAGGTATCAATATAATCCAGATTGATGAGCCTGCCCTGCGGGAAGGTCTGCCGCTGCAGCACTCTGCCTGGGCCCGCTACCTGGACTGGGCGGTGGAAGCTTTCCGGCTGACGGCCGGCGTCGCGCGGGATGAAACGCAGATTCACACCCACATGTGTTACTGCGAGTTCAGTGACATCATGGCGGCGATCGCCGCGCTGGATGCGGATGTCATTACCATTGAAACCGCGCGTTCTGATATGGATCTGCTGGCGTCGTTTGAACATTTTGACTATCCGAACGAGATCGGTCCCGGCGTTTATGACATCCACTCGCCCAACATTCCCGGCGTGGAGGAGATTGAGGCGTTACTGCTGAAAGCGGCGAAGCGTATACCGGCAGCACGTTTGTGGGTAAACCCGGACTGTGGTCTGAAAACGCGCGGCTGGGCGGAAACGCGTCAGGCGCTGGCGAATATGGTGCGGGCGGCGAAGAAACTGCGTGGAGAGACGGCGTAGCCGAAAGTCTGACGGCCGAAAAAAGGGGCGCAGAAGCGCCCGTTTTTTATTTATCGTGAGGCGACACCATACTGCCTGAACCAGGCCAGCATCCGCTGCCAGCCATCCTGGGCAGATTCCGCATGGTAGCTCGGCCGGTAGTCGGCGTTAAACGCGTGTCCCGCTTCGGGGTAGACGATAATCTCGGCGGTGGCATTGGCGGCATGCAGCGCCTGACGCATCTGCTCGACACTCTCCAGCGGAATCCCCTCATCCTGACCGCCATACAGGCCCAGCACCGGCGCATTAAGATCCACAGCAATATCAATCGGATGCTTTTGCTGCTTCAGCGTGCGCTCTCCGGTCAGTCGTCCATACCAGGCGACCGCAGCGCGCAGCTGGGGATTGTGCGCGGCATAGAGCCAGCTGATGCGACCGCCCCAGCAGAAACCGGTGATGCCCATGCGGCGGATATCTCCGCCATTACGTGCTGCCCAGTTGGCGGCATGATCGAGGTCGGAGAGCACCTGGCTGTCCGGCACTTTGCTGACCAGTTCGCTGAACAGCGTCGGAATATCGTGATACTCCGACGGATCGCCCTCGCGGAAATAGAGCTCAGGCGCGATAGCCAGATAGCCCTCCAGCGCCAGACGGCGGCAGATGTCCCGGATATGTTCATGTACACCAAAGATCTCCTGCACCACCAGCACCACAGGCAGCGGGCCGTCTGCGCCCTGCGGTCTGGCGAAGTAAGCTGGCATGTTTTCGCCCTGGCTGGGCACTGAGGTTTCACCCGCATGAATGGCCGGACTGTCGGTCATGATGGTGGTAGCGGCGGTGGGCTGCACGGCAGGGGCAAAGCCGTCCGTCGCCGGTTTTTGTGCCATATTATCACTGGGTTTCATTACTCTCTCCGTGCAAGCATTTGCGCAATCAGGTAACTATAGCCTGGCGTTAAATCGCGTGCGCCAGGTGCCGGGCCACAGGATCAGCCACGAATAAAATCTTCCCACTCTTTAACATTGCGCTAACGCCGACACAGCCCTGCTGAGCACAGTCCCGACCGGGAAGATGTATTTATGTGACAGCAGTCTCAATATGTATTCTGAAAAATGTAACTTTCATTTTCTTAAGTGAAAGCTGTCACATATTTATCCAGCGCGCTGACGTAAAGTGGCACGATAATTTTTCTTAACAGGAGTCTGAAATGACACAGTCTGACGTTTTCCATCTGGGCCTGACCAAAGCCGACCTGCAGGGCGCTACCCTGGCGATTGTGCCAGGCGATCCGGAGCGCGTGAAGAAAATTGCCGGGCTGATGGAAGAGGCCACACATCTCGCTTCGCACCGTGAATTTACCTCCTGGCTGGCAAAACTGGATGGGAAGCCCGTCGTCGTCTGCTCAACCGGCATCGGTGGCCCTTCCACCTCGATCGCGGTTGAAGAGCTGGCGCAGCTTGGCGTGCGGACTTTCCTGCGCGTCGGCACCACGGGTGCAATCCAGCCCCATATCAACGTCGGCGATGTGCTGGTGACCACCGCGTCGGTTCGCCTGGATGGCGCCAGCCTGCACTTCGCACCGATGGAGTTCCCGGCAGTGGCTGATTTCAGCTGCACCACGGCCCTGGTTGCCGCCGCAGAAGCCTGTGGTGCGAAGACACACATCGGCATTACCGCCTCGTCAGACACCTTTTATCCGGGGCAGGAACGCTACGACACCGTATCAGGGCGCGTGGTCAGTCGCTTTAAAGGATCGATGAAAGAGTGGCAGGAGATGGGCGTCCTTAACTATGAGATGGAATCCGCTACACTGTTAACCATGTGCGCCAGCCAGGGCCTGCGAGCCGGTATGGTGGCAGGCGTGATTGTAAACCGTACTCAGAAAGAGATCCCGGATGCGGTCACCATGAAGCAGACAGAAAGTGACGCCGTGAAGATTGTGGTCGAAGCGGCGCGTCGCTTGCTGTAACGGTCGCGTCAGGCAGCCGGTTTTCCGGGCTCAGAAATCGGCTGCTGGGTATTAACGGCGCGTAACATCAGTCAGACCCGAGGATGTTTATGCGCCATACCTTTCCTGTCCGACGTCCTGCTCCTGGCGTTAATCCGGCCGCACTTAATGCGCGGCTGGAACGCAGTGCTGAACGTTTCCGCGCCGCCATGCAACAGGGCGACTATGCGCTGGCTGCCCGCTGCTGTGAAGAAGTACTGCGGTCAATGCCGAATCAGATGCAGGTGCTGAGCGACTATGCCCTTTGCCTGCTGCGTCTGGGCCAGCACACGAAAGCGTACAAAACCTATCAGAAAATCCTTCATTCACCGCCTGCGGTGCAGGCCACCGCCACCGAAACCTGGCTGGATGGCTTAACCGAGGTGTGTGGCTGGCTCAACAGGCGCGAGGAGGTAGCGCAGTATGGGCTGGCCTCGCTGATGCGTTCTGATGCGCGTTTCAGCCAGGGGCAGCGCGTGGCGTTTCCGGCCCCACAGCCCGAACCCGCCGATCTCAGTCAGCCAGAGCAGAACGTTATTGCTTTCTGTCTGTATGGCGATCAGCCTCGCTACTGTGAAACCCTGATTAAAAATGTGGAAGTGGCACCGGCGCTCTATCCCGGCTGGTCCTGCCGTATCTATCTTGATGACAGCGTACCGCAGCATGTCTGGCAGCGTCTGAATCAGCCGCACGTCAGGCTGATCGACATGTCGCACGAGAAAACGCTCTATCCGACCCTGTGGCGTTTTCTGGTGCTCGACGATCCGCAGGTAAAGCGCTTTATCGTGCGCGATGCCGACTCGCTGCTCTCGGAGCGCGAAGCGGCCGCGGTTAACGCCTGGCTCGCCTCGCCTTACTGGTTCCACCACATGCGTGACTACTTCTCTCATACCGAACTGCTGCTGGCGGGCATGTGGGGCGGCTGTCATGGCGTCTTCCGGCATGTGGAGCAGGCGATGCGCGATTTCATCGCGCAGTATCAGGGGAGCCAGCGCTTTACCGACCAGTATTTCCTGAAAGTGGCATTATGGCCGACGGTGCGGGAAAGTCTCCTGAGCCACGATGAACTCTTCCATTTCCACCAGGCCCGGCCCTGGCCTGACCATGCGCCCGTGCGCTGGCAGACACCCCATTTTCATGTGGGCAGCAATGCCGGGTTTGCCAGTATGACCGGCAAATCGGCGGCAGCGGAGGGCAGCCGCCAGCGCGTCGCGATCACCGCCGGAGAGACGACCTGGCACTATCTGGCACCGGTCAGCAAGGGCGAGTGGCGGCTATCCATGCCCTTTTTTCTGATTGAAGAGTGGCAGGCGGGCAGGCTGTCGGTAGCGGCTCTCTAAGGCGCTGAATCCCGGTAAAATTATCTGGACATTCATACAGTGCGACTCTACCTTTTCCCTCAGCAGCCTGAGTCGGGGGAAATCATGGATCAGCACATCATCATCAGCGCCTGTCTGGCGCTTGCCGGGGCAGGGATCGGCTGGATGCTGGCACAGTTACGTGCCGGTCATCAGGTCGCCCGTTTCCAGACCGAACGCCGTCTGCTGGAGGAGGCGCAACAGCGTCAGCAGCAGCAGATCGATCAGCTTCAGCAGCAGGCGCTGCAGCGTGAGCAGGAGCTGCGTCAGCTTCACGGCGCGCTGAGCGGTGCCACGGAACGGCTGCAGCAGCTCGACTACTGGCGTAATGAAAGTGAGCAGCTTAATCGCGAACTGCGCAATCAGCTGGAGGTGAACAGCGCACAGGAAGCGGAGCTGCGCGAAGTGACCATCCGTCTGGAAGAGACCCGCTACGCCGCAGAAGAGAAACAGCGCCTGCTGACCAACAGCGAACAGCGTCTCAGCGCCCAGTTTGAAAACCTCGCCAACCGTATCTTCGAAAACAGCGGCCGTCGCGTTGACGAACAGAACCGCCAGAGCCTTAACGGGCTGATTGGCCCGCTGCGTGAGCAGCTGGATGGCTTCCGCCGGCAGGTGCATGAAAGTTTTGGCGCAGAGGCGCGTGAACGGCATACCCTGACTCATGAAATCCGCCAGCTGCAGCAGCTGAATGCGCAGATGGCGCAGGAGGCGCTTAACCTGACCAAAGCGCTGAAGGGCGACAATAAAATCCAGGGAAACTGGGGAGAAGTGGTGCTGAGCCGGGTGCTGGAAGCCTCGGGGCTGCGGGAAGGCTACGAATATGAAACCCAGGTCAGCATTCAGTCAGAGCAGCAGGGCAGGATGCAGCCGGATGTAATTGTCCGCCTGCCGCAGGGCAAAGATGTGGTCGTGGACGCCAAGATGACGCTGGTGGCCTACGAGCGCTATTTCAATGCAGAGGATGAGATCGCGCGTGAGCAGGCAATCCAGGAGCATGTCAGTGCCATGCGTGCACACATCCGCCTGCTGAGCCGGAAAGATTATCAGCAGCTGCCCGGCTTACGATCGCTGGATTATGTGCTGATGTTTATTCCGGTAGAACCCGCTTTTCTGCTGGCGATAGACCGACAGCCTGAGCTGATTAGCGAGGCGCTTCAGCAGAACATTATGCTGGTCAGCCCCACCACACTGCTGGTGGCACTGCGCACGATCAATAATCTGTGGCGCTATGAGCACCAGAGCCGTAATGCCCAGCGCATTGCCGACCGGGCGGCACGGCTCTACGACAAGATGCGGCTCTTTGTGGATGATATGAGCGGCATTGGTCATAACCTGGATAAGGCCCAGAACAGTTATCGCGAGGCGATGAAAAAACTGGCAGAAGGGCGCGGTAACCTGATCGCGCAGAGCGAGGGGTTCCGGGCGCTGGGCGTGGAGATCAAACGCCCCATCAACCCGCAATTAGCCGAACGCGCCATGCCGGAAAACCGGCTGGAGGAGGAGGCCGATGAGGCGAGGGAAGAGGAGGAGAACGAGTCGCGTGTGAGACGTCTCCACGAATAGTATGGGCGCAACGTGCCTGACTTCCGTGACTCTGATACACTTCGGGAAGTATTGTTTGTGGAGCAGGTAAAACCGATGGCAGATGAATCACAGCAGGAAACCACCCATTTTGGCTTTCAGACGGTCGCCAAAAGCGAAAAAGCGGACAAAGTCGCGGACGTTTTTCACTCCGTAGCCGCAAAATATGACCTGATGAACGATTTGATGTCATTTGGCGTCCATCGTATCTGGAAGCGTTTTACCATTGACAGCAGCGGCGTACGTCGCGGTCAGCGCGTGCTGGACCTGGCGGGCGGAACCGGCGATCTGACGGCGAAATTCTCGCGTCTGGTCGGCGAAACGGGTCAGGTTGTGCTGGCCGATATCAACAGCTCGATGCTGAAGATGGGCCGCGAAAAGCTGCGCAATCAGGGCGTGGTTGGCAACGTCAGTTACGTGCAGGCCAACGCAGAAGCGCTGCCTTTCCCCGATAACTATTTCGACTGCATTACCATCTCCTTTGGCCTGCGTAACGTCACGGAAAAAGAGAAGGCGCTGGCCTCGATGTTCCGCGTCCTTAAGCCAGGCGGACGTTTGCTGGTGCTGGAGTTCTCTAAGCCGGTGCTGGACCCGCTGAGCAAAGCGTATGATGCCTACTCATTCCACATTCTGCCGCGTATCGGACAGCTGGTGGCGCAGGATGCAGAGAGCTACCGCTATCTGGCCGAATCGATCCGTATGCATCCCGATCAGGAGACACTGAAAGCGATGATGAACGATGTCGGCTTTGAAAATACCACTTACTCCAATATGACCGGCGGCATCGTGGCGCTGCATCGTGGATTTAAGTTCTGAGTGAGATGGTAATGAACCTGACGCCCCTGATTACCGCAGGTCTGGAAACGGCGCTGAACCGTATTCTTTATCGCGATCGCGGCCTGAAATCAGCGCGGCAACGCCTGAACGGCCGTGTGCTGACGCTGCGCCTGAAAGAGTTCTCTCATCCGCTGGTGCTGGTGTTCAGTGAACAGCAGCTTGATGTGCTGGCTGACTGGCAGGACCGCAGTGACTGTACAGTGATCACGTCGCTGAAAACCCTGCCAAAGCTGCGCGATCGCCAGCAGCTGACGCCGCTGATCCGCAGCGGTGAGCTGCAGGTCGACGGCGATCTGCAGGTCGTGCAGCAGTTCTCTGCACTGATGGATCTGGCTGAGCTGGATCCGGCAGAATATCTGGCGCCCTGGGTCGGCGATATCGCTGCGCAGGGCATCAGTCAGCGCTCACAACAGGCTTTACGCTTTTTCAAAGGTGAAATGCAGCGTCGCCAGGACTATCTTGGACAGGCCATCACGGAAGAGTGGCGTGTTGCGCCTGGCTCGCTGGAGTTAGCCTGGTTCTCTGAGGAGGTCGACGCGATGGAACGTTCGCTCGAGGCGCTTGATGCGCGTCTGGCGCAGCTGGAGGCAAAATGAGTTTTGGAGAGATCCGCCGCTTATATCTGATCATGAAGGTCTTTCTGACCTACGGCCTTGATGAACTGATCCCGCAGACACGCCTCACTTTCCTGTTCCGCCTGTGGCGTCGTTCTGTTTTCTGGATCCCGAACCTGCATCAGCATGAACCGGTCGGTGCCCGTATGCGCATGGCGATGGAGCAACTGGGGCCGGTCTGGATCAAGTTTGGCCAGATGCTGTCGACCCGTCGTGATCTCTTCCCGCCGCTGATTGCCGATCAGCTCGCTATCCTGCAGGACCGTGTGGCGCCTTTCGATGGCGTTAAAGCGAAAGCCCAGATTGAAGCCTCTATGGGCGCGCCGATTGAAACCTGGTTTGACGATTTTGATATTAAACCCCTGGCGTCGGCCTCTATCGCACAGGTGCACACCGCCACGCTGAAATCGAACGGCAAGGCCGTGGTGATCAAAGTGATTCGCCCTGACATCCTGCCGGTGATTAAAGCCGACATGAAGCTGATCTATCGTCTGGCTCGCTGGGTGCCGCGCCTGCTGCCGGATGGCCGTCGTCTGCGTCCGGTTGAGGTGGTGCGCGACTATGAGAAAACCCTGCTGGATGAGCTGAACCTGCTGCGTGAAGCCGCCAACGCGATTCAGCTGCGCAGAAATTTCGAAGACAGCCGCATGCTCTATGTACCGGAAGTCTATTCCGACTACTGCAGTGAAACTATGATGGTCATGGAGCGTATCTACGGGATCCCGATTTCCGATGTGGCGACGCTGGAGCGGCATGGTGTGAACATGAAGCTGCTGGCGGAGCGTGGGGTGCAGGTCTTCTTCACCCAGGTTTTCCGCGATAGTTTCTTCCATGCCGACATGCATCCGGGCAACATTTTTGTCAGCTATGAGCATCCCGAAGATCCGCAATATATCGGTATCGACTGCGGAATTGTAGGGTCGCTGAACAAAGAAGATAAACGCTATCTGGCGGAAAACTTTATCGCTTTCTTCAATCGCGACTACCGCAAAGTCGCGGAGCTGCATGTGGATTCCGGCTGGGTGCCGCCCGATACCAACGTGGAAGATTTCGAATTTGCGATTCGCACCGTCTGTGAACCCATTTTTGAAAAGCCGCTGGCTGAAATTTCCTTCGGGCACGTGCTGCTGAACCTGTTTAACACCGCCCGCCGCTTCAACATGGAAGTGCAGCCGCAGCTGGTGCTGCTGCAGAAAACGTTGCTCTACGTAGAAGGGATTGGCCGTCAGCTCTATCCACAGCTTGACCTGTGGAAGACCGCGAAGCCGTTCCTGGAGGAGTGGATTAAGGATCAGGTAGGGCTTTCTGCACTTGTTCGTGCGGTTAAAGAGAAAGCCCCATTCTGGGCTGAAAAGTTACCCGAGCTACCCGAACTCTTTTACGACAGCATGCGTCAGCACAAACTTCTGCGTCACAGCGTCGATAAATTAGTGGGCGATCTGAATGTGCAGCGCGCCCGTCATCATCAGGCACGTTACCTGTTTGGCGTCGGGGCTACACTGCTGTTAAGCGGAACGGCGGTTCTTCTCGCCAGGCCGGACTGGGACTTCTTCCCGGCGGTGCTGATGGCGGCGGGAATCGTCTCCTGGGTTATTGGCTGGCGTAAGACAAACTGATTGTCACGTCCGGCTAAAAAAGGGTAATGTCGCTGGTTCAGGCCCGGTTAAAAAGGGCTCGCTGTGGCGCATTACCTCATCATTTTCACAGAACATCAGAGGCTATCTCATGGGCGGTATCAGTATCTGGCAATTGGTAATCATTGCCGTGATTGTTGTACTTCTGTTTGGTACTAACAAGTTACGTAATCTGGGGTCAGATTTAGGTTCGTCAATTCGTGGTTTTAAAAAAGCCATGAGTGATGAGGATGACAAAAAGGACCTGCCGAAAGATCAGGACGCGGATTTTTCAGCTAAAACACTGGCAGACAAACAGCCCACGTCGGCTAATAAAGAAGAAACCAAGAACGACAAGCAGGTGTAAACCGTGTTCGATATTGGTTTTAGTGAACTGGTTTTGGTGTTCGTTATCGGGCTGATTGTTCTCGGCCCGCAACGATTACCGGTTGCGGTGAAAACCGTGGTTGGCTGGATCCGGGCGATTCGTTCGCTGGCAGCCAATGTACAACATGAACTGGCGCAGGAGCTGAAACTGCAGGAGCTGCAGGACAGCCTGAAAAAAGTGGAAGAGGCGAGCCAGGGCACACTCTCCCCTGAGCTGAAAGAGTCGATGGAAGAGCTGCGTAAAACTGCGGATTCAATGAAACGCTCGGTCAGTCAGAGCATCGACATTGAAAAAGAGGAAGACGAGGCTAACACCATCCATTCTGCCCGGCACAACGTTGCCCCACAGCCAGCTTCTGAGCCTGTGGCGACCCCGGCGACGGCAGAACAGCAGGCCAGCGCACCTGCGCAGGCACCGGCTGCGGCACCCTCCGGTCCCGCTGCGCACGCTTCTGCGGGATCTTCCGGTGCAGCCAGCGCACCTGCGCAGGCACCGGCTGCGGCGCTCTCCGGTCCCGCTGCGCACGCCTCTGCAGGTTCTTCTGGTGTGGCCAGCGCACCTGCCCAGGCCCCCGCAAACGATGTGGCCAGAACAGCCGACGCCGGGCGTCATGCTGCATCCTCCTCTTCTGCAAGTGATGAACGATAATGGCCGTTGAAGATACCCAACCGCTCATCAGTCATCTGATTGAGCTGCGTAAGCGATTACTGAACTGCATCATCGCCGTCTTAGCTATTTTTCTGGTGCTGGTTTTCTTCGCCAACGACATCTACCAGCTGATTGCGGCCCCGTTAATCAGCCAGATGCCGGTCGGTTCCAGCATGATCGCGACCGATGTGGCTTCGCCTTTTTTCACCCCGATTAAGCTGACCATTATTGTGTCGGTGTTTCTTGCGGTACCGGTGATCCTTTATCAGGTCTGGGCCTTTATCGCGCCGGCGCTATACCGGCATGAACGCAGGCTGGTCATGCCGCTGCTGTTTTCGAGCACCTTCCTGTTCTACTTCGGCGTGGCCTTTGCCTATTTCGTGGTCTTCCCGCTGGCATTTAGCTTCTTCACCAAGACCGCGCCGATTGGCGTCACCGTTGCGACAGATATTGCTAAGTACCTCGATTTTGTCATGACGCTGTTTATGGCCTTTGGTGTGGCGTTTGAGGTGCCAGTGGCGATCGTGCTGCTCTGCTGGACCGGCATTACCAGTCCGGAAGATCTGAAAAAGAAACGTCCCTATATTCTGGTAGGTGCGTTTGTCGTTGGGATGTTGCTCACACCACCGGATGTATTTTCCCAAACTTTGCTCGCTATTCCGATGTACTGCCTGTTTGAAGTCGGCGTATTCTTTTCCCGTTACTACGTGGGTAAAGGCCGCCGCTTGCAGGATGAGGAAGAGAACACCGACTCCTGACGCTGCCAGTCTTACCCGCCCAGGCGGGAAGCGAACGCTCCAAACCGCCCTGATGGGCGGTTTTTTGTTTTAAAAACTGTGGGAAAAATTATGTTTGATATCGGTGTAAACCTGACCAGCACGCAATTCGCCGCCGATCGGCAAAAGGTGGTTAAACGCGCGCGTGATGCGGGCGTCACCGGCATGCTGATTACCGGCACTAATGCGCTGGAGAGCCAGCAGGCTCAGCGACTGGCTGAAGATCAACCGGGCTTCTGCTGGTCTACTGCGGGCGTTCATCCGCATCACGCCAGCGAGTGGTCCACGGAGATTGCCAGTACCCTGCGCCGTCTGGCAGAAAAACCGGAAGTGGTAGCCATTGGTGAGTGCGGACTCGATTTCAACCGCAATCTCTCCGCTCATGAACAGCAGGAGTATGCCTTTGACGCGCAGCTGGCGCTGGCGGCAGAACTTAATATGCCGGTGTTTCTGCACTGTCGCGAAGCCCATGCGCGTTTCGCTGCAGTCCTGGCGCCCTGGCTGCCAAAACTGCCGGGCGCGGTGATCCACTGCTTTACCGGCACGCGCGATGAGCTGGAAGCCTGTCTGGCGATGGGCTTATCGGTAGGGATTACGGGCTGGGTATGTGATGAACGACGGGGGCTGGAACTGCGCGAGCTGCTGCCGCTGATTCCAGCCGACCGCCTGCTGCTGGAGACGGATGCTCCTTATCTGCTGCCGCGCGATATGCGCCCGCGTCCGACCTCGCGCCGTAACGAGCCCTGCTTTTTACCGCATATTGTGAATCAGGTGGCGACATGGCGTGGCGAGAGTGCTGAGGCGCTGGCGGCCCGCGTCGATCAGAATGCGCGGACGCTGTTCAGACTGGCTTAAACCTTGCGGAACTGCTTGTTATCGACGCTGCGCATCACCTGCTTGTTCAGCAGATTGAGCAACAGAATAGAGCGCGTTTCGCCATCCGGTTCGGCAAAGATGGCGCGCAGCCCCTCAAACGTACCTTCGGTGATCACCACTTCATCGCCGCTTTGAGGGGTTTCCGGATCCAGCAGGATTTGCGGGGCGTCGGTTTCCAGCGCTTCAATCACCGCCGACGGCACCGTAGCGGGCGCAGTGCCGAAGCGTACAAAGTGGCTGACACCACGGGTACTGCTGATCGTCGTCGTGTGAATCGCTTCAGGATCGAATTCAATAAACAGGTAATTAGGAAAGAGGGGCTCACTCACCGTGGTGCGTTTACCGCGCACGATCTTTTCCAGAGCGATCATCGGACTGAGGCAATGCACTTCCTGCCGCTCCAGATGCTCCTTCGCGCGTAATAGCTGTCCACGTTTGCAATAGAGTAAGTACCAGGATTCCATAATTGCTCCCATCGAATGGACGCTAAGAATAGCAAACCTGCTGCCAGAGTTATAGCGCAGGGGCAGCGTAAAGCGCCCCCGGACGAAAATAAACTGAGACTTTTCCTAACCTGCCGGATCGCGGCAGAAATGGCGACGGGAAATTGACGTCTGCCACCGCGCTGTATCAGACTCGGTAACCCTCACGGCGGCTGTCGTATAAACCTCAGCATCTCCGCCTAATCAGACCTATAATGGGCGATTCACTCTGGCCGGAAAGTTAAAGCCGCATGAAATATCACGATTTAAGAGACTTTCTCGCGCTGCTCGAACAGCGCGGAGAGCTAAAGCGCATTACCCAGTCGATCGATCCCGAACTGGAGATGACCGAAATTGCCGACCGCACCCTGCGCGCTGGTGGTCCCGCTCTGCTATTTGAAAACCCGAAAGGGTATGACATGCCGGTGCTGTGCAACCTGTTTGGTACGCCAAAGCGCGTAGCCATGGGCATGGGCCAGGAGGATGTCAGCGCCCTGCGCGAAGTGGGTAAGCTGCTGGCTTTCCTGAAAGAGCCGGAACCGCCAAGAGGCTTCCGCGATCTGTTCGACAAGATGCCGCAGTTTAAGCAGGTGCTGAATATGCCGACCAAACGGCTGCGTAATGCGCCCTGTCAGGAGGTGGTCTTCAGCGGCGATGAGGTCGATCTGACGCGCATCCCGGTGATGCGGTGCTGGCCAGGCGATGCGGCTCCGCTGATTACCTGGGGCCTGACCGTGACGCGCGGACCGCACAAAGAGCGGCAGAATCTCGGCATCTATCGCCAGCAGGTGATTGGTAAAAACCGGCTGATTATGCGCTGGCTGTCGCACCGTGGCGGCGCGCTTGATTATCTGGAGTGGACAAAGGCGCATCCGGGTGAGCGTTTTCCGGTGTCTGTGGCGCTGGGTGCCGATCCCGCCACTATTCTCGGCGCCGTGACGCCGGTGCCGGATACCCTGTCAGAATATGCTTTCGCCGGTCTGCTGCGCGGTAATAAAACCGAAGTAGTGAAATGTCTGTCGAACAATCTCGAAGTCCCCGCCAGCGCGGAAATCGTGCTGGAAGGGTATATCGAAGCGGGGGATATGGCGCCCGAAGGCCCTTACGGTGACCATACCGGCTACTACAATGAAGTGGATAGCTTCCCGGTCTTCACCGTCACGCATATTACGCAGCGTCGTCAGGCCATCTATCACTCCACCTACACAGGCCGTCCACCGGATGAGCCCGCTGTGCTGGGTGTGGCGCTGAACGAAGTGCTGGTGCCGATTCTGGTGAAGCAGTTCCCGGAAATCGTAGACTTCTATCTGCCGCCGGAAGGATGCTCATACCGGCTGGCGGTCGTCACCATCAAAAAGCAGTACGCAGGACACGCTAAACGTGTCATGTTTGGCGTCTGGTCGTTTTTACGGCAGTTCATGTACACCAAATTTGTTATTGTGTGTGACGATGATGTTAATGCGCGTGACTGGAACGATGTGATCTGGGCGATCACGACGCGAATGGATCCGGCCCGCGATACGGTATTAGTGGAAAATACCCCGATCGATTATCTCGATTTTGCTTCACCCGTCTCCGGACTGGGATCGAAGATGGGGATGGACGCGACCAATAAGTGGCCGGGTGAAACGCAGCGCGAATGGGGCACCCCCATCGTCAAGGATCCTGCGGTGACCGCGCGCATTGATGCTATCTGGGATGAGCTAGGTATTTTTGATCAGCCGCCACAGCGTTGATGGCGAGCACAACCATAAAGACGACCCGACAGAGGGAACGCATGACAACGTTAAGCTGTAAAGTAACTTCGGTTGAGGCGATTACCGACACGGTCTATCGCGTTCGCCTAATCCCGGAAGCGGAATTCACCTTTCGCGCGGGACAGTATCTGATGGTAGTGATGGATGAGCGTGACAAGCGTCCCTTCTCACTGGCCTCCACGCCAATGGAAAAAGAGATCATCGAGCTGCATATCGGCGCCTCCGATCTCAATCTCTACGCCATGGCTGTCATGGATCGGATCCGCAACGATCGTCAGATCACGGTCGACATCCCGCATGGCGATGCCTGGCTGCGCGAAGAGAGCAGCAAGCCGCTGATCCTGATTGCAGGCGGCACCGGCTTCTCCTATGCCCGTTCAATTCTGCTGACGGCGCTGGCGGAACAGCCTGAACGCGATATCGCCATTTACTGGGGCGGACGTGAACTCAAGCATCTGTACGATCTGGATGAGCTGAACGCGCTGGCGGTGAAGCATCCGAATCTGAAAGTCATTCCGGTAGTCGAGCAGCCTGAAGCGGGCTGGCAGGGTCGTTCAGGTACGGTGCTGACGGCAGTGATGCAGGATTTCAGCACGCTGAGTGAGCACGAAATCTATATCGCCGGTCGTTTTGAGATGGCGAAGATTGCCCGCGATCGCTTCTGTGCCGAACGCGGCGCCGTGGAATCACAGATGTATGGCGATGCGTTTGCCTTTATCTGAGGCCAGGTAGCGGCCGGCTGCAGACAGAAAAAACCCGCCGGTAACGGCGGGTAAATCTGACAAAGTAAGACTCAACGTATTACAGACGTTCGAACACGGTGGCGATCCCCTGGCCCAGCCCGATACACATGGTGGCCAGACCAAAACGGGCATCCCGTCGTTCCATAATATTCAGCAGCGTCGTACTGATGCGTGCGCCTGAGCAGCCGAGCGGATGGCCCAGGGCGATCGCGCCGCCGTTCAGATTCACCTTCTCATCCATTATTTCCAGCAGACCCAGATCTTTGATGCAGGGCAGCGTCTGCGCGGCAAAAGCTTCGTTCAGCTCAAAGACATCAATATCGCTGACCTTCAGTCCCGCCCGTTTCAGTGCCAGCTTACTAGCCGGAACCGGCCCGTAGCCCATGATTGACGGATCGCAGCCTGTCACTGCCATACTGCGAATACGGGCGCGGGGTGTCAGCCCCAGTTCACGGGCACGTGATTCGCTCATGACCAGCATCGCGGCTGCCCCATCTGACAAGGCCGACGAGGTACCGGCCGTCACGGTGCCATTCACCGGATCAAACGCCGGCTTCAGTGCGGCGAGACCTTCTGCGCTGGTTTCCTCGCGGATCACCTCATCGAACGTATAGCGTTTAAGGATGCCGTCGCTGTCATGGCCATAAGTCGCAACAATTTCGTTGGCAAAGTCTCCGCGCTGCGTCGCCTGCCAGGCGCGCTGATGCGAGCGCAGGGCGAACGCATCCTGCTGCTCCCGGCTGATATGATGCATACGCGCCAGCATTTCGGCGGTCAGGCCCATCATGCCCGCCGCTTTTGCCACGGTGCGACCCAGGCCGGGATGAAAGTCGACGCCGTGACTCATCGGCACATGCCCCATGTGCTCCACGCCTCCAATCAGGCAGCACTGCGCATCACCGACCATAATGGTGCGGGCCGCGTCGTGCAGCGCCTGCATAGAGGAGCCACATAACCGGTTAACGGTTGTAGCCGGCACCGAATGCGGTATTTCGGCCAGCAGCGCGGCGTTACGCGCGATATTAAATCCCTGTTCCAGCGTCTGCTGAACGCAGCCCCAGACAATATCGTCCAGCGATGCCGGATCCACCGCCGGGTTGCGGCTCAGGATTTCGCGCATCAGATGCGCGGAGAGATCTTCAGCACGGACATGACGAAAGGCGCCGCCTTTTGAGCGGCCCATCGGCGTACGCACCGCATCAACAATCACCACATTTTCCATTTTTATGCCCTCAGGCGCTTTTCAGCGCGGCTTCGTCAATCGGTTTGGCGGCGGGATACCAGCTTTCATGCTGATGGGCTTTCTGTACCAGCAGCGCGGGCAGGACGTACAGGCCACCGAGCGCGCTGTAGCGCCGGGCCTGATCAACGACGCTACTGTTGCCCAGCGTATCGAGGTAGCGGAACGCCCCGCCACGGAAAGGCGGGAAGCCGAGACCATAAACCAGCGCCATATCGGCTTCTGCAGGCGAAGCGATGATCTTCTCTTCCAGGCAGCGCACGACCTCATTCAGCATCGGCAGCATCATACGGTTCAGGATCTCTTCATCGCTGAAGAGCCGCGCAGGCTGGCAGACCTGCTGCAGCAGCGTATCCACCTCTGCATCTGACACTTTCTTCAGCTTGCCTTTTTTATCATCTTCCCAGCGCCAGAAGCCTTTGCCATTTTTCTGGCCAAAGCGCCCGGCTTCGAACAGCAGGTCGATTGCATCGCGGTAATCATGCTTCATCCGATCCGGGAAACCCTCAGCCATTACGCTTTGCGCGTGGTGCGCGGTATCAATGCCGACCACATCCAGCAGCCAGGATGGTCCCATCGGCCAGCCGAACTGTTTTTCCATGACCTTATCGATCTGACGGAAGTCGGCACCGTCGCGCAGCAGCAGGCTGAACGCGGCGAAGTAGGGGAACAGCACCCGGTTAACGAAGAAGCCGGGGCAGTCATTGACCACAATCGGGGTTTTTCCCATCCGGCTGGCCCAGGCCACCACTTTACTCAGCGTCGCTTCGCTGGTTTTCTCGCCGCGCACCACTTCAACCAGCGGCATACGCGGCACCGGATTAAAGAAGTGCATGCCACAGAAGTTTTCCGGGCGCTGCAACACCTGAGCCAGCTGGCTGATCGGAATCGTGGAGGTATTAGAGGCGAGAATCGCATCCTCACGCAGATGCTTTTCGGTTTCAGCCAGCACGCGGGCTTTGACCTGCGGGTTCTCAACCACCGCCTCAACCACCACATCAGCCTGGTCAAAACCGGCGTAGTCCAGGGTTGGCTGGATGGTGGCGATCACGCTGGCGAGTTTATTACCGTCGATTTTGCCGCGCGCCAGCAGCTTATTGAGCAGCTTGCTGGCTTCGTTCATCCCCAGCGTTAACGCCTGCGGATTAATGTCTTTCATTCTGACCGGCACACCTTTCCACGCAGACTGGTAGCTGATGCCACCTCCCATGATGCCTGCGCCCAGCACCGCGGCCTGAGCGGGCGCGCCGCTTTCGGCGGCACGCTTTTTCGCCAGACTTTTGACGTATTGATCGTTGAGAAAGATGCCGACCAGGGCACGCGCTTCATCAGACTGCGCCAGCGGCACAAACGCGGCGGTTTCAAGTTTCAGTGCGTCGTCACGGCCCAGCGTGGCTGCTGCTTCGATGGTTTTCACGGCCATCAGCGGCGCGGGATAGTGTTTACCGGCAGTCTGCATCACCATCGCTTTGGCGATCGTAAAACTCATAGCCGCTTCGATCGGGCTGAGTTTTAACGGCGCCAGCTTAGGCGCGCGGCGCGCGCGCCAGCTGCCATCGCTGGCCGCGGCTTTGAGCATGGTGATGCCCGCCTCGTGCAGTTTTTCACGGGTAACGACCGCGTCGACCAGACCGAGTTTAAGGGCTGCGGCCCCGTCAACATCTTTGCCTGCGGCGATGATCTCCAGCGCGCTATCGGCGCCCAGCAGGCGCGGCAACCTGACGCTGCCGCCAAAGCCTGGCATGATGCCGAGTTTTGTCTCCGGCAGACCGATGCGGGCGTCCGCGGTGGCGATACGCAGATCGGTTGCCAGCACGCATTCACATCCTCCGCCCAGTGCATAGCCGTCAATGGCGCACAGGGTCGGCACCGGCAGATCTTCCAGACGGTTAAAGATGCTGTTGGCGTAGCTCAGCCACTGGCTCAGCTTTTCGGTCGGTGCATTAAACAGCGAGAGAAACTCGGTGATATCCGCGCCGACAATAAAGGCGGGTTTAGCGGAGCTCAGCAGCAGGCCGCGCAGGTCGGGCTGCTGTTCCAGTACGGCGATCGCCTCGCCCAGACTGGCGACAGTCTGCGTATCAAGCTTGTTGACCGAGCCGGCAGCGTCAAAAACCAGTTCGGCGATGCCATCGTCCAGCCAGTGAAGAGTAAGGTTAGCGCCTTGGTAGAGCATGTGCGTCTCCTGAAACCGCGAAAAGTGATCTGGTCATACCAGATGATCGTGAGTGTGGGAGTGATGTTAATCTTTTGCAAACGAGTCTTTGCTTATTTGCTAACAAGATCACAGCTGCGCCAGCTTCGTCATCTGTGCAAGGGGTGTGCTAAACTGCGGCCATTTCGCGACACTGGAGAGACGGCAATGGATTCACTGAAGACCTTGTATCACGCGCATATCGCCACGTTGCAACAACGGGCGCAGCAGGTGCTGGCACGCAATAAACTGGATGCGATGTTGATCCATTCCGGTGAGCTGTTGACGGTGTTTCTGGATGATCACACCTACCCATTTAAGGTGAACCCCCAGTTCAAAGCCTGGGTTCCGGTGACGCAGGTTCCAAACTGCTGGTTATGGATCGACGGGGTGAACAAACCGAAACTCTGGTTCTACTCGCCGGTGGATTACTGGCATAACGTCGAGCCGCTGCCGGAGAGCTTCTGGACTGGCGATGTCGAGGTTATCGGCCTGAAAAATGCGGATGAGATCGGGCAGTTGCTGCCTGCGCAGCGCGACAACGTCGCCTATATCGGCCCGGTCAGTGCGCGCGCCACCCAGCTCGGCATCGCTTCGGGTAATATCAACCCCAAAGCGGTTATCGACTTCCTGCACTTCCACCGCAGCATCAAAACAGATTATGAGCTGGCCTGTATGCGCCAGGCGCAGAAGCTGGCCGTTGCGGGCCATCGGGCAGCGAAAGAGGCCTTTTCAGCGGGTTTAAGCGAGTTCGACATCAATCAGGCCTACCTGACTGCAACCGGACACCGCGATACCGATGTGCCCTACGGCAACATCATTGCGCTGAATGAACATGCCGCGGTGCTGCACTACACCCGACTGGATCATCAGCCGCCTGCGAAGCGCCACAGCTTTCTGATTGACGCCGGCGCCGAGTATCTGGGCTATGCCGCCGATCTGACCCGCAGCTATGCCGCGCAGAGCAGTTCCCTCTATGCGAGAATGGTGGAGGCGATGAATGCTGAAGAGCTGGCGCTGATTGCCACGCTGAAACCCGGCGTGCGTTACACCGATTATCATCTCCAGATGCACCATCGTATTGCGAAGATGTTGCTTAAGTTCGAGCTGGTTCGTGGAATCAGTGAAGAGGCGCTGGTGGCTGAAGATCTGACCGGGCCGTTTATGCCGCACGGTCTGGGGCATCCTCTGGGTCTGCAGGTACACGATGTGGCCGGTTTCATGCAGGATGAGCAGGGCACCCATCTGGCTGCGCCTGCGCAGTATCCTTATCTTCGCTGCACGCGCGTACTGCAACCGGGCATGGTGTTAACCATTGAGCCGGGCTTCTATATTATTGACTCACTTCTGGCACCGCTGCGCGAAGGGCGTTTCAGTCAGCACTTTAACTGGCAGGCGATCGATGCGCTTCGGCCTTATGGCGGCATTCGCATCGAGGATAATGTGGTGATCCATGCGCACCGCGTTGAGAACATGACCCGCGATCTGCATCTGGCCTGATATGGAGGCCTTTGATATTCCCGCTGTGCCAGTGAGCAGCAGCGAAGAGACGATTAAAAAGAGTCGCTTCATTACGCTGCTGGCGCACACCGAGGGCGCAGAGGCGGCGCGTGCTTTTGTTCAGCAGGTGAAAAGCGAGCATCCCACCGCCCGGCATCACTGCTGGGCCTGGGTCGCGGGCGCGCCGGATGATTCTCAGCAGCTCGGTTTCTCTGATGATGGTGAGCCGTCAGGCACGGCGGGGAAGCCGATGCTGGCGCAGCTGATGGGCGCCGGTATTGGTGAGATTACTGCCGTGGTGGTGCGCTATTACGGCGGCATCATGCTGGGAACCGGCGGCTTAGTGAAAGCCTATGGCGGCGGCGTTCAGCAGGGCCTTAAGCAGTTGCCACGACAGCGCAAGGTGCCGATGAAATACTTTACTCTGCAATGCGATTATCCGCAGCTGAGTGATATCGAACGACTGGTACAGCGTTTCGACGCTAAGGTGACAGAGAGCGACTATCAGGATCGTATTGCGTTGACGCTGGCCGTACCCTACGGGCAGATCGACGGTTTCAAACAAAATCTGTCAGACTTTAGCCGGGGAGCCTTATCGCTTATCCCGCTCACACCCTGATCTTCATCTCTTTTATTTAAAGGAACGGCTGAATGCACTTTCGCGCCATTACCCGTATCGTCGGTCTGCTGGTCATCCTCTTCTCAGTGACGATGATTTTGCCTGGCCTGGTCGCATTGATCTATCGCGATGGCGCAGGGCGGGCGTTCAGCCAGACCTTTATGATGGCGCTGGTGATCGGCTCGCTGCTGTGGTGGCCGAACCGCAAAAAGAAAACCGAGCTTAAGCCGCGGGAAGGGTTTCTGATCGTTGTGCTGTTCTGGACGGTGCTGGGCAGCGTAGGGGCAATGCCCTTTATTTTTGCCGAGCAGCCACATCTTTCGGTGACGGATGCGTTCTTTGAATCGTTCTCGGGCCTGACGACCACCGGCGCCACGACGCTGGTGGGACTGGACTCGCTGCCTAAAGCGATTCTCTTCTACCGGCAGATGCTGCAGTGGCTGGGCGGGATGGGGATCATCGTGTTAGCGGTGGCGATTCTGCCGATTCTGGGCGTCGGCGGCATGCAGCTCTATCGTGCTGAGATGCCGGGGCCGTTAAAGGATAATAAGATGCGGCCGCGAATTGCTGAAACGGCTAAAACCCTCTGGCTGATTTACGTTCTGCTGACGGTCGCCTGTGCGCTGGCGTTATGGCTGGCAGGTATGCCGGCGTTTGATGCCATCGGCCACAGTTTCTCAACCATCGCTATCGGCGGCTTCTCAACCCACGATGCCAGCATCGGCTATTTTAACAGTGGCACGATCAACACGATTGTGGCGGTGTTTCTGCTGATCTCAGGCTGTAACTACGGCCTGCACTTTGCCATGCTCAGCGGACGTAATCCGCGTGTCTACTGGCGCGATCCGGAGTTCCGTATGTTTATTGGTGTGCAGCTGACGCTGGTGCTGATCTGCACGCTGGTGCTCTGGTTCCATAATGTGTACTCAGATGGCTGGCAAACGCTGAACCAGGCTTTTTTCCAGGTGGTTTCCATGGCCACAACGGCGGGATTCACTACCGACAGCATCGCGCGCTGGCCGCTGTTCCTGCCGGTTCTGCTGTTGTGCTCTGCCTTTATCGGCGGATGTGCCGGTTCTACCGGCGGTGGCCTGAAGGTGATCCGCATCCTGCTGCTATGCAAGCAGGGTAACCGTGAGCTCAAACGTCTGGTTCACCCAAATGCGGTCTATACCATTAAGCTGGGCAATCGTGCGCTGCCGGAACGTATCCTCGAAGCCGTATGGGGGTTCTTCTCGGCCTATGCGCTGGTGTTCCTGGTCAGCATGCTGGCGATCATTGCTACGGGCGTCGACGACTTCTCGGCGTTTGCCGCCGTAGCTGCCACCCTGAACAACCTCGGGCCAGGCTTAGGGGTAGTCGCCGATAACTTCACTTCAATGAATGACGTAGCGAAATGGATACTGATCTCAACTATGTTATTTGGACGCCTCGAGGTATTCACCTTGCTGGTGCTGTTCACACCGACCTTCTGGCGTGAATAATAAATAAGGATGCTGAAATGAAAGCACTGATTCTCTATTCGACCCGTGACGGACAAACGCAGAAAATTGCCTCTTCGCTTGCTGAAACGATCCGTCAGCAGCAACCCTGTGACCTGATGAACATTCAGGATGGGCCTCAGCCTGTTTGGGCAGACTACGATCGCGTGCTGATCGGCGCCTCCATCCGCTACGGTCATTTTCAGCCGACCGTCGACACCTTTGTGAAGCAACATCTTCAGGCGCTACAGCAGCGTACCAGCGGATTCTTCTCCGTTAACCTGACGGCACGTAAACCGGAGAAGCGTTCTCCCGAGACGAATGCCTATACCCGGAAGTTCCTGGCGGCGTCGCCATGGCAGCCCGATTGCTGCGCCGTATTTGCCGGAGCGCTCTACTATCCGCGCTATCGCTGGTTTGATCGTGTCATGATTCAGCTGATTATGCGGATGACCGGTGGAGAAACTGATTCGACGAAAGAAGTCGAGTACACAGACTGGGCGCAGGTCCGTGCTTTTGCTCAGGAATTTGCACAGTTACCAGGCAAATCGTAGCGAAATAACGCGATTTGATGAAAATTACTTCGAACGGTAATCTTTTTGCAATAAACGCTTGTCAGGCCGCGCGAACGCCCTATAATGCGCCTCCATCAACACGGCACACCGGCAACGGGAAACGCGCTGAGAGGTTCAGGAAACTGACCCGCCGGAGAAAAACTTCTGAAAAAGAGGTTGACTCTGAAGGAGGAAAGCGTAATATACGCCACCTCGCGACAGGACGCTAACGCACTGTTCGCACTGCTCTTTAACAATTTATCAGACAATCTGTGTGGGCACTCGCAGGATTGATATCCGCGTCTTTGGACGCAAAAAAATATCAAAGCCTCACGAGTGAACACATAATGACATTCATTATGACGTTTTACAGATGAGCACCGCTGAACTGGTTTCAGCAAATCAAACTTTAAATTGAAGAGTTTG